>Ga0316208_1000021_pt1 | contig 272846 bp, 244 predicted proteins | sample 3monopyrite_MG_FD_204944 | JGI IMG/M metagenome (GOLD analysis project Ga0316208, IMG submission 204944) | Microbial mat bacterial communities from mineral coupon in-situ incubated in ocean water Damariscotta River, Maine, United States -... | ecosystem: Environmental > Aquatic > Marine >...
ACGGGCTTCCGGTCCAGGTTGTCCAGTCCAGCAGCGACCAGGGTGCCGCCCTGTTGCGACATGCAAAGGACCGGGGTGCTCACCACTCCCCCGACGTGTTCCATCCCCAACACGACCTCATCCAAGCCACTGCGCTCGCTTTGGCCCACCGTGTCCGGAGAGCGGCCGAGGCCATGATCGTCCTTTCGCCCAACTGGCTATGATTGAGCCCTCCCGGGCGCTCCGTAGGGCCTCTTCGAGCGGAATATCGTCGACAGATATGCCGGTGTCCCGCAACCCATCACGACGCTACACTGCGCCCATGCTCACCCTGGTCGACCGCGGCGGTACCTTCACCGATGTCGTGCGCATCGCATCCGACGGCACCGTCTCCATCGAGAAGATCCCCTCCGATCAGGCCGTGATCGGCGCGCTGACCGACGGGCCGCTCCGCTTCGGCACCACCGTCGCCACCAACGCCTTGCTGGAGCGCACCGGCAGGCGCACCCTCGCCCTGGTCACCGAAGGGCTGGAGGGGCTCGCGAAGATCGGCGATATGACCCGCCCCGATCTGTTCGACCCCGACGTCTGCCGACAGCCGCCTCTGTGCACTCATAGCGTGGGAATCGCCGGCAGGATCGACGCGAATGGGGTCGAGGTCGAGCCCCTCGTGCTGCCCGATCCCAGCGTGCTGGAGGGCTACGATGCGGTCGCTATCGCCCTGATCAACAGCCACCGAGACCCCGCCCACGAGCAGGCGGTCGCGGACTGGGTCGCCGAGCACGCGCCGGACTGCTTCGTCGCCCTGGGGCACCGGGTCGTGCCCGAGCTCGGGCTGCTGGAGAGGCTGGAGACGACCCTGGTCCACGCCGCCATCACCCCGGTGCTCCGCGACGCCCTGCACCGCGACGCCATCCCCGACGCGGCCCTGGCGATGCGCTCGGATGGCAGCCTCTGTCCCGCTCCCCAGCTCATCGCACCCGACGCGGTGCTCTCAGGGCCTGCGGGCGGGGTGCTGGCGGTGGCCCATATCGCCCGGAGAGCCGGCTTCTCCCAGGCAGTCGGCCTGGATATGGGGGGCACCAGCACCGATGTCTGCCGCATCGACGGCGCCCTGCCCCGGCGCACAGGTCGCGTCGAGGTGGCGGGTATCCACCTGCTGCGCTCCATCCTCGCGGTCGACACCATCGCCGCCGGAGGGGGCTCGATCCTGTGGTCCGACGGGACCCGGATCGGCGTAGGACCGCGCTCCGCAGGGGCAGACCCGGGGCCCCAGTGCTACGGCCGGGGCGGCCCACCCACCCTCACCGATGCCGCGCTCGCCCTGGGCCTGCTCGACGCCCAGGCCTTCGACCCACCCCTCGATCCCAGCCGCATCGCGCTACCTGCAGAGGCCCAGAGCTTCGTCGAACTCGCCCGCGAGCAGATGACCGCCGCCGTCCGCCGCCTGGCCCTGGCCGATGGCGCGGATCTGCGCACCCATGCCCTGGTCGCCTATGGGGGGGCTGCCGGTCAGCACGCCGCCGCGGTCGCCGAGCGCCTCGGGATCCGCACCGTGCTCATCCACCCCTGCGCTTCGGTGCTCTCCGCGTGGGGCCAAGCGCTCGCACGCCGCGAAGAGTCCGCCCTCATCGACCTGCACCTGCCCATCGAGCGCTGGCAGGCCGTGCTCGACGCCCTCGCTCGACTCCGCTCCCAGCTCCCCTCCCTCGGCGAGCGCGAGGCCGAGCTGGTCCTGCGCTACGTCGGCACCGACGGGGCGATCCGGCTGCCCCTGCTCGACTCCCCCACCGCCATGACCGACCGCTTTCGATCCGAGCACCTCAACCGCTTCGGCTACAACCGCGACGCCCCGATCGAGGTGTGCACGGTGCATCTGCGCAGCCTCGGCCCCCGCATCGAGCTTCCCGAAGACCCGGCGCTGAGTCTGAGCGGCGACACGGTGCTCCACCTGGGCACCACCTCGGTCAACGTGCCCCCCGGCTGGAGCGCCGAGGCGGTCGACGGACTGCTCCGACTCACCCACTCCGACGCCCCCACCCCGCTCGCCCCGACCCAGCGCAGCCCCGCCGGGGTCGCCCTGTGGTCGGCCCGGTTCATGGCCATCGCCGAGCAGGGGGGAGCGGTGCTCCAGCGGGTCGCCCGCTCGGTCAATATCCGCGAGCGCCTCGACTTCAGCTGCGCGGTCTTCGACTCAGCCGGCTTCCTGATCGCCAACGCCCCCCATATTCCCGTACACCTCGGGGCCATGGGGCTGACCGTGCGCGCGCTCATCGCGTCCGTCGCCCCCCGCCCCGGCACCCACTGGCTGTGCAACGATCCCGCCGCAGGGGGCTCCCACCTCCCCGATCTGACCGTGATCTCCGTCGCCCGACTCGGCGACCGGCCCGTCTACGTCGCCTCCCGCGCCCACCATGTCGATGTGGGTGGCAGCACTCCAGGCAGCATGAGCCCCCACTCCACCCGCCTCGCCGACGAAGGGGTGGTGTTCCGCGATGTCCAGCTCCACGAGGATGGCAGCGGCCCCGACCTGGGCGGATGCCGCCAGCCCGACACCCTCCGGGCCGATCTCGCCGCCCAGGTAGCGGCCAACCGGTCCATGCTCGACGGTCTCACCGCCCTGGGAAACCCCGTCGCGGTCCACACCTGGATGGCTCATCTGCTCGACGCCTCCGAGCAGCTCACCACCGCGCTCATCGCTCGCCTCCCCGCTCAGGCCGTCGCCGTCTCGGACACCCTGAGAGGCCTCCCCATCCACGCCTCCATCCGGGTGGAGGAGGAGGTCCTGGTGGTCGACTTCAGCGGCACCGGCGGCCCCGATCCGGGCAATCTCAACGCCCCCATCGCCGTGGTTCGAGCCGCCGTGCTGTATGCGGTCCGGGTGCTGCTCGACACCGATCTCCCGCTCAACGAGGGGGTGATGCGCCGGGTCCGCATCCTCCTCCCCCGCCCCAGCCTGCTCGCTCCTCCCCCAGGCGCCGCCGTCGTCGGCGGGAATGTCGAGACCTCGATGCGGCTGGCCGATCTGCTGCTCCGCGCGACCGGCCGCGCCGCAGCCAGCGCGGGCACCATGAACAACCTCACCCTGGGCGGTGAGGGCTGGTCCTTCTACGAGACGCTCGGGGGCGGTCAGGGCGGCACCAACCGGGGCCCGGGGGCCAGCGCCCGTCAGCTCCATATGACCAACACCCGCGCCACCGATCCCGAGGTGCTGGAGCACCGACTCCCCCTGCGGGTCCGGGAGTTCCGGGTGCGGAGAGGCAGCGGTGGCAGCGGAGAACACCCCGGTGGAGACGGGCTGGTCCGGGTCATCGAGGTGCTGGTGCCTTGCACCGCGGCCCTGCTCGCCACCCGACGAGAGAGCGGCGCTGTGGGCCTGGGCGGAGAGGCCGGCGCCCCTGGCCAGGACTACCTCATCCGCGACGGCGTGGCACAATCCTGGTCCGGGGAGCCCACCGCCCTCGGGCCCGGAGATCGGGTGCGAATCGAGACCCCCGGCGGGGGTGGATACTCCGGAGAGAGCCCATGAAGATCGAGGTCATCCACGACTTCCCCTGCAGCCCCGACCGCTTCTTCGACGTGATCGAGAGCTCCGAGCTCGAGGCCGCCATCGCCCGGCTCTCGACCTCCCGCCGAGAACCCCTCGAAGAGCGCTGGGACGCCTCGATCCTCGTCCGTCGCTGGCGAATCACCCCGTCACGGGAGCTGCCGGGGGTGATCCGCAAGCTGCTCGGTCGACAAGGCCTGCCCTATGCACAGACGAGCCGGGTGGACCGGGAGAATCGCACCATCGACTGGACGATCGACGTGGCGAGGTCGGCCGGCCGGGCCCAGATCGGCGGAGTGCTCCAGGTCGAGCCCACCGAGACCGGCTGCCGGCGCATGATGCGCTCGGAGATCCGCATCCGGGTGCCCCTGGTCGGCTCCCGGGTCGAGTCCGCGATCGCCAAGGATGTGCGACGGACCTACGAGCGCTCCCATCGACTGGTGCTGGGATTGCTCCCGGAGATCCCCTAAGCAGCCCGTGTGCGACGCTGCTTCAGCTCGTCGCGGCGCTTCAGATCCCGCTGCTCCCTCTCGGTCCCCACATAGGGCTCCCGCGTGCCCATCCAGTCGTCCATCCACGGGCGGGTGACGCACCAGTTCTTGTCCTGGTCCGGGCCCATATGGTGGTCGTAGTGCCAGGAGAGGTGCTCCCGCGCCCACTGTGGATCGAGATGGGACTTGCGATGGACCCGCCAATAGTGCCCCGCGCTGTACCAGACCGTCAGGGTGAAGAAGGGGGCCACGGGGAGCAGCGGCAGATGCGCCAGGGAGAGCCCGAGCAGGCCGAGGATCTCCCGATTCTGCGGGCTATCCCCAAAGCTGATCTTCTCGTAGTCCTCGTCGTAGTTGAGGTTTTTGCGACAGGCCCGATGGTGCTCGTGGAAGTGGAAGGACCAGAAGCTGCTGCGCTTCTTGCCGCGACCGTGGAGCAGGTAGCGGTGGATGAGCCACTCGCTCGCGTTCGAGTAGGCCAACCCGAGCGGAATTCCGATCATACTCTCTCCCCCTTGAATCTCGACTCCGCCTATTTATGACATCTCCGTCATATTTGCAAATCGGAATCTCGCTGGACAGCTTCGAACCCGTCGGGTACTTTCCAATTGAAAATGAATTTCACTTCCAACCAGGACCGCTGATGTTCTCGTCCACACCGCGCACCCTCCTCATCGGACTCGTCTCCATCGGGCTGATCGGCTGTAAGCCCGCCCCGAAGGACGACACTGATATTCCTACCGACACCGGGCCACAGGTCGGGGATCTCATCATCCCCACACCCGATCGCTACCGCTTCCCCAGTCGGGACAACCCCGAGGTCGACTCGGTCGCCTACGAGGGACAGATCTTCCGGCATCTGCTGATCGGAGACCTCAAGGCCCATATGGCCGGCTTTACCGACCGCCTCAACGGGGGGCTGATCCCCGAGGAGGGGGAGATCGTCGCGGAGCTGGAGTTCTACTTCGAGTTCGACAGCGCCGTCGGAGGGCCGCTCGCGTTCAGCTCGAACCTGAACGGCCAGGCGCTTCAGACCACCTATGATGATGTGGGCACCGGCAAGGATCTGGTCGGAAAGCTCGCTGGCAACGACCCCATCGGGCAGCACAAGGACTGGAGCACTGAGATGGTGGGCTGGACCGCGGCCGGGGTCAGCACCCCCGAGAGCCTGGTCCGCAGCTGGTTCGATCAGCTCGAGTCCCAGGCCATCGACTGGTCTTTCGGGAACTACCCCCTCGACCCCTCGGGATCCCCCGTCGCGGCGGTCTACATCACCCCCGAAGGACACGACCTTCGGCAGCTCACTCAGAAGTTCCTCGATGGGGCCATCGCCTTCTCCCAGGGAGCGGACGACTACCTCGACGATGACGAGCCCGGAAAGGGGCTGCTCTCGGACCACAGCGCCACCGAGGAGGGCAAGCCCTACACGACCCTGGAGCGCGCCTGGGACGAGGGCTTCGGCTACTTCGGGCCGGCTCGGGAGTACCCGCTGATGACCGACGAGCAGATCGCCCAGGATGAGTGGTTCGACAGCAACGGAGACGGCGCGGGCGACCTGTTCTCAGAGGTCTGCTGGGGCCACTCCATCAACGCCGCCAAGCGGGATCTGGACTCCTCGTCGGCGGCCCCGAACGACTTCACCGCCCAGGCCTGGAGCGGTTTCTACGAGGGCCGGTTGCTCCTCGCAGAGACCCGCGGCCCCCTCTCCCCGGACGAACTCGAGACCCTCAAGGGGCACCGAGACACCGCCCTGGATGCATGGGAGAAGGCCATCGCCGCGACCATGGTGGTCTATATCAACGACGTGATCCGCGACATGGGCACCTTCGACACGGCCGACTACGACTTCGGGTCCCACGCCACCCACTGGTCCGAACTCAAGGGCTTCGCGCTCTCGCTCCAGTTCAACCCACGCATGGCGATCTCGGAGGCCGACTACATCACCCTGCACGAGAAGATCGGTCAGGCCCCGGTGCTGCCCACCGCCGACCTGCCCACCCAAGACGCCTACATCGCCGATCTGCTCGCCGCTCGCGCGATCCTCGGAACAAGCTATGGATTCGACCCCGCCAACCTCGGAGATGAAAATGGCGAGAATGGCTGGTAACAAAGCCTCCTGGGCCATCATCGCGGGCCTGGGGCTGCTGGTCGCAGCGCCCCCCGCTGGCTGCGTGCCCGATGCCCCCACCAACCCCCTGGGAGTGGATCCGACCGAGGTGCTGACCGCCGCGGGCGATGCGGTGATCCTGCCCACACTGGAGCGGTTCTCAGAGTCCTCGGCGGCTCTCAGCACCGCGCTGACGGCCTGGTCCGATGCCCTGGCCAGCGGAGACGGCATCGCCGAGCGGGACGCCGCCCGCGCCGCCTGGGTAGACGCGATGGATATCTGGCAGGAGCTGGAGCTCATGCAGGTGGGTCCCGCAGGCTCCAGCCTCACCGTCACCGGGGGAGCCGATCTTCGCGATGAAATCTACTCCTGGCCGACAGTCAACCCCTGCCGAGTCGATCAAGAGACGGTCGAAGCCTCGTGGGACGAGGCCAGCTTCTTCGATGACAATCTGGTCAACAGCTACGGGCTCGACGCCATCGAGCATCTGCTCTGGGCCGGCCCCGACAATATCTGCCCCGGTCAGGTGCCGATCAACGCAGACGGCACCTGGGATGCGCTCGGTCCAGACGGGATATCCGCCAACCGGGCCAGCTACGCGGTCGCGCTGTCGGCCCAGGTCACCTCACAGGTAGAGGATTTGATCGGCCGTTGGCAGGGGGAGTTCTCCCTGCTGACAGCCTACGAGTCCGACCAGCAGGCCCTCAACGCGATCTACAACGCTCTGTACTACCTCGAGCTCAAGACCAAGGACCGGAAGCTGGGCGAGCCACTGGGCCTGGGCGACTGTCAGAGCGAATGCGCCGAGCTGGTCGAGTCGCTCGAGTCCGGCACCTCCACTCAGTGGGTCGAGGCCAATCTGCGTGGCTTTCGGGCCTTGTTCACCGCCAGCGAGCTGTCGGGCATGGAGGATCTGCTTCGCCAGACCGGTCAGGTCGACCTCGCGGACCAGGTGGTCGCCGAGCTCGACGCAGCCGACGCAGCCGCCGCTGCTCTGGGTATGCCCATCGACGAGGCGCTGGTGGACAACGCCGAGCAGGTCACCGAGCTCTACGACGCCGTCCGAAGGGTCGGCGATCTGTTCAAGGGCGATGTGGCCACCGTGCTGCTCCTCGAGATCCCGGTAGAGGGCGCAGGAGATCTGGACTGACCGCGCTCACCGCCATCGTCGAGCCCTTCCTCGACCCATCGAGCCGGACCTACTGGCCGCTGGTAGTCGCCATGATGGGCGGTGTCTGCGTGCTGGCCGCCTTCGGCTCGGTCGGGGCCCGACGCACACTGGGCGCACTGAAGCATCGCTCGACCCGTCTCGATCTTCAGCTCCTGATCGGCAACCAGCTTCTGGACGCTCTGGGAGCCCTGCCCACCCTGTTCGGCTCCTTCTGGCTCGCCACCCACGTCGTGTTCGCCCTCGACCGGGTGGTTCGACCCGAGCTCTCGGCGCCGGGCTGGCTCATCGGGCTGGCCTATAGCGTGGTGCTCTTCCTGGCCTGGGATGCCAGCCGGTATGTGCTGCACCGAATCACTCATGAGGTCCCGGCGTTGTGGGAGTTCCACCAGATCCACCACTCCGCCGAGGTCCTCACTCCTCTCAGCTTCCACCGAGCCCATCCCGTCGAGCTGCTGTTGTATCGGATCCGCGGGGTCCTCGTGACCGGGCTGGTGGCGGGCCTGTTCTTCTGGCTGTTCCGCGGCGAGGCCAAGATGGTCGAGCTGCTCGGGGTCCATGCGGGGGGCTTCGTGCTCAACGCGCTCACGGGGAACCTGCGCCACTCCCATATCTGGCTGAGTTTCGGGCCCCTGGAGCGATGGTTCATCAGCCCCGCTCAGCACCAGATCCACCACGCAGAGGGGGTCCACGCCAACTACGGGACCTGGCTGGCGATCTGGGACCGACTCGGCGGGAGCCTGGTGCTCTCCGAAGAACCGCCGGCCGTTCTCGGGGTCGCAGCGGCCGACCGCAACCACGGCGACGACCTGCTCTCCGCCTGGCTGGGGCCCTTCGTGAAGCTGGCCTCGGCTCAGCGAACCGAGAGCGCGGGGACCGGGCTGCCGGGCAGCTCGCGGTAGCGCTCGAACAGGGCCTTGTGGCGGTTGTCCAGGGACTGGAGCTCGCCGTCGATGAGCACGAGCAGCACCCGGGTTCCGATCTCGAGTGGGTCGGCGGACCACAGGACCAGATCGGCGACCTGGCCCGGGGCGATGGTGCCCCGGTCATCCAGACCGAAGGCCGCAGCAGGAGCCGAGGTGAGCGCCGCCAAGGCTGAGTCGTGCTCCAAGCCACCGCGCACCGCATTGCCGGCCGCGAAGCGAAGCGCGGGCGCGTTGTAGTTGTGGGCTGAGCGCAGCATGACCCCGACCCCCGCCTGGTCGAGGAGCTTGGCATTGTCCGGGCGGGCATGGACCTGATCGAAGGAGCCCGGCCCCACGACCATGGGCGTGAGGATGACCGGGATCTTCGCTGCAGCGAGGGCCTCGGCGTGCTTCCATGCCTCGGCAGCCCCCTGAATGACGAGGCGGATGCGCTGTTCGTCCGCGAGCCGGATCAGGGCCTCGATATCGGCGGCCCGGTCGGCTTGCACGATGAGCGGGACCTCGCCGCGGGCGACCGCAGCCAGCGCTTCGAGATCGGAGCGCGAGGCGCCCTCCACAAAGGACCGATAGCGATTGCCATCGACTGCCCCGCGGTTCGCCTGGTAGGCCCGGGCGTCTTGAATGAGCTCGCGGAGCTCCTGGAGCGACTGCGCCCTGGACTCCCCACCGAGGTTGGCCACCAGCGCCACGCTGGGCTCGACCACAGCGCTGGCCTGGGTGGACCCGCTGAGCCGCACCCAGCCCGCCTGCCCCGAGACCCGCCCATCGCCCGGGATGACCAGTGCCCCGGTGATGCCCGCTGCACGGTAGATCGGGATGTAGATCGAGGCCGGATTGTAGGCCTCGGTCACCCGAAGGCTGGCCCGGATGGGGTCCCCAGAGCCCTGGCTGTCGACCGTAGCGGACTCCAGCCCGACCTCGCTCACCCCCAGGTGGGTCCAGGGATCGATGAAGCCCGGCGTGAGCACCGCGGAGCTGTCGAGCTCGTGCAGCTCGCAGTCCCGCCCCTTGTAGGTCGCGCCCGACAAGCCGGAGATCGGCATGCCCACCGCCGCGATCCGCCCGTCTACAACGACGACATCGGCGCGGGATAGGTGGTGGCCATCGAAGACCTGCCCCCCCTGCAAAGCCTGGCAGCCTGCCCAGGCTGCTGTGATCAGAGCCCACATCAGCGCACCTCCTGACCGGCGGACTGGCCGACCTCAAAATCCGACCACAGCTGCGGGCGGTCTGCATCCCAGCGCAGCACACCGTCGATGAATACGAGCTGTGCGCTGGCATAGACCGAGAATGGGTGGGCATCCCAGACGACGAGATCGGCCCGCTTGCCCACCTCGATCGAGCCGGTCTGGTCGTCGATTCCCAGGGCCCACGCGGGGTTGAGCGTGACCCAGCGCAGGGCCTCGTGCTCGGGCAGCTCGACCCCCGCTTCCAGACCGCTGTGCCAGGCCTTTGCGGCCTCTTGGTTGAGCCGCTGGATGCCGACGGCGCTATCGCTGTGGAGGATGGCGCGGCCCCCGGCCTCGGCGACGAGGGCCGCGTTGGTCGGGACGCCATCATAGGACTCGAGCTTGAAGCCCCACCAGTCTGCCCAGGTGGACACCGCTACATCCTGCGAGGCCAGCACGTCGCGGATCTTGTAGGCCTCCACCGCGTGGTGGAAGGACCGGACCTGCCAGCCGAACTCGTCTGCGACCTGGAGCATGGAGAGCATATCGTCGGCGCGGTAGCAGTGGATCTGGGGGAGGATGCGCCCCTCGAGGATGCCCACCAGGGTCTCGCTGTCCAGATCGCGGTCGGGGGGCTTGGGAGGCTCGGCCGGCTTGCTGTTCTTTTTCTGCTTCTTGCCCTGGGGCTCGGCGTCGTTCTTGGCGAGCTTGCCGTCGTATTCCGCCCACTTCCGCTGATAGGACTGGGCGCCGAGCAAGGCCTCGCGGAGCCCGCGCAGGTTCCCCATACGGGTAGAGGGCCCCCCCTTCTCACCGTACACCCGCTTGGGATTCTCGCCGCACGCGAGCTTGACGGTCTCCGGCGCACCGGGGAAGCGCATCGCCCGGCCCCCCCGCGTAGGTACGTTCTGAATGACGACCCCTCGCCCCCCGACGAGGTTCGCCGAGCCAGGCAGCAGCTGCAGCGCGGTGATCCCCCCCTCGATGGCTTTCTGGAAGCCCGGATCCTGGGGAAACAAGCTGTGCTCCGCCCACACACCCGGCGTCGTCGCTGAGGTGGCTTCGTTCCCATCGCCATGGGCCTTGGAACCCGGCGATGCGTACACGCCGAGATGAGAGTGGGTGTCGATGAGGCCGGGCGTGATGAAGCGCCCCTCGAGGTCGACCACTGCCGCCCCCTCCAGCTCGGGTGGCGCGCCTTCTCCTACCGCCTGAATCCGCCCATCGACCACGACCACATAGCCTGGCGAGAGAGCCGGCCCGGCCGCGGTCATGACCGTGGCATTGGCGAGGATCACCGGGTCGGGAGCCTCCGAGGGTGCGCGCTCGATCGCGGTCAGAGACCGAGCCTCGTAAATCTGCAACGCCCCCGCCTCCGCGGGTGCAGTCCCCTCCGCAGCAGCCGCGAGTCCCACCAGCAACCCGATCATCCCCACCTCCGAGCGACACCCCTATACAGCTGACCTCTCCGATGCTCGCCCCGCCCCCAGTGGTCCTATTGGGCTCAGACCCCAACAGGACCACCGCCCGGTGTAGACTCCGGCCACCCCAGGAGACCCAACCCCATGCGCTGGACCGCTCTTCTCTTGCTCTCGCTCACCGTGCTCGGATGCAAGAAGAACGCCATCGACACCGGCCCTCGAGGGCCCGTCGGCATCACCCACCCCGATCTGCCCTGTGCAGAGGGCACGATCGGGCTCGGCACCCCACCCCCAGAAGGGCTGGAGATCCACTGCGCCCGGGTCCACCCCGATGGCAAGATCATCTGGCAGGGGCCGGCCATCGAGTGGCATAGTCCGTCGCGGAAGAAGGCACAGGGAAGCTACGTAGACGGCAAGAAGTCGGGCCCCTGGCAGATGTGGCACCCGAACAACTCCATCATGGAGCAGGGAAGCTACATCGCGGGCAATAAAGAAGGCCCCTGGGTCGCCTTCCACTCCAACGGAGAGCGCGCCAGCGAAGGCGAGTACATCGCAGGCTACAAGGTCGGCCCCTGGGTCTTCTGGAGCGAAGACGGGCTGACCCGCACCGAGGGCAGCTTCGACAACTACGGCAAGCGCACGGGCATCTGGGTAGACCACGGTGCGGACGACACCCCGCTGCGCGAGCGAAAGTACCGCGACGGCCGGCTGATCTTCCAGCGTGAGATCGACCATTAGCCAGCCCCCCAACCCCATCGCCGCCCTGATAGAGCTCGCCCTCGGCCTGTTCATGGTGTTGGTCCAGGGCATCCTCGCCGCCTTCGGGCTGGCCGCCAAGCGCGCCCTCTCCCCCATCGAGATCCGACGCGCAGAGCCCGCGGAGGTCATCGATCTGCGCCACCGGGTGCTACGAGAGGGGCGCCCCCGAGACAGCGCCGTCTTCGATGGAGATCGCAAGCCCACTACCCGCCACTGGGTCGCCCAGCAGGCCGACCGCATCGTCGGTGTGCTCACGGTGATGCCCGGTGAGATGCCGGCTCCACACCCCGATCCCCGACCCCGCTGGCAGCTCCGCGGCATGGCGGTCGAGCCCGCGCTCCAGCGGTCCGGAGTCGGTCGGGCCATGCTCGCGTCCGTAGCGGCCGAGGTGAATGACCCCATATGGTGCAACGCCCGCGTCGGGGTCGAGGCTTTCTATGCCCGCTCGGGCTGGGTTCGCCAAGGCGAAGCGTTCGAGATCGAGGGGATCGGACCCCATATCCGGATGTCATGGGCACCCTGATCCAGCGCGATCTGGGCGGCCGTGTGCTGCACTGGGATCCCGAGTCCGGCAGGGGCTTTCAGCTCGACCCTGGCGCCGATTCCCGCGCTCTGGAGCTGCGCACCGCCCGCATGGGTCTGGGAGAGGACCGGGGGCAGTGGGTGGTCCAGCGCTCGCGCCGGGTGCTCACGCTGCCGGAGTCGCGCTCGCTCTGGGTGCCCTGCCCGGCGCTGCGGACCTCGGGGGGCTTCCCCTACCGGGAGCTGCCGCTCAGCCCGGGTGAGTGGGCCTTCTGGGAGGCGATCAACGACAGCCGCAGCCTGGCGGAGATCGAGGGACGGGTGGGCCGGATCCGCGACGCGGTCCACACGCTCGCCGCCTTCGAGACCCAGGCGATTCAGCTGTGGCCTCGCAGGGTGAGCCCAGCCCGGCTCCGCCACGTCGAGGCCCCGGTTCGGCCGGATCACGAGCGCTCCAGCGATCAGTTCGACCCGCACGGCCAGACCACGCTCGGCGCCTACCACGACGAGATCGAGGATGCCGAGACCCACTTCGACGACCGCGAGACCACCGTCGCCCACGCCATGGCGCCTCCCCATCCGGGGCTGGCGGGGGTTCCGTATGGATCGGCGCTGCGCCGTGCACTCGGAGAGCGGGGCTTCGACACCCGCTCGGTGGTGGAGGTCGGCTGCGGAACCGGGGAGCTGGCACGGGACTGGGGCGAGGGGCGCTACTGCCGCGTCGATCTGTCGCTCAACCTGCTGCAAGCCCAACGAGCACGGGCTCCTTGGTCTACAGGCGTGCTGGCGGATGCCACTGCGCTTCCGCTGCGCAGCGGTTCGGTGCGCTGCCTGATCAGCAACGAGGTCCTGGCCGACCTGTCCAGCTCCCCCACGACCACGGGCTGGGATAACCACGGGGCCCGGGCCATGGTCACCGAGGTCGCCCGGGTGCTGGAGCCCGGTGGCGCGGCCTTCCTCTCGGAGTTCGGCGTCATCGAGGGTGAGGTCGAGCAGACCCGCCAGCTCGATCACCCCGAGGTCGCCATCGTATTCGGTTCCCTGGCCAAACACGCACGCCAGCAGGGGCTATCCGCCGAGCTGCTCCGCCTCGACGACCTGCTCGGTGTCGATCTGCACGCGCCGCAGATCGCCCGCCACAGCTACGCCGCGCTCCGCGCCTTGTTCCGCGCTCGGGGCCTCTCCCTGGCCGCCCGAGCCTGGACCCCTCAGAGCCTCGAGCTCCCCTGGCCGATCCAGGGAATCGAGTGGACCACCCTCGCCGACGAGGGACCCGGCCCGCTGATCACCCGCTTCTGGGCACTACTGCTGCGACGCTGAGCCGCGGCGTCGCCCAAGCCCAAGCGCACCGAGCGCTATCCACAGCATACCGACCGGGGCCGCCGCCGTGCTGCAGCCCTCTCCACCACCGCGGATCGCCAGGGTGTCGCAGAGGTCGCCGATGGAGTCCTCGTCGATATCCGCCTGGTCCGCGTTGGCGGTGAACGGGCAGTTGTCGCACTGATCGCCGACCCCATCGCCATCCGAGTCGATGTTGATGGGCGGATCGGGCACCTCTGCCTCGAGCGGGCAGAAGTCACAGGCATCACCGAAGCCATCGCCGTCCGCATCGAACTGGTCGTTCGCGGTGAACGGGCAGTTGTCGCACGCATCCCCAAAGCCATCGCCATCGGTGTCGGTCTGGTCGGGGTTGTTGAGGAAGGGGCACACATCACAGATGTCGCCCACCAGATCCTGGTCGGTATCGAGCTGGCTATTGTTCGAGAACAGCTGGCAGTTGTCGCACGCATCCCCGATGCCATCGAGGTCGGTATCCAGCTGATCGGGGTTGGAGGTGATGAGGCAGTTGTCGCAGTTGTCGCCGACGAGGTCGCCATCCGCATCCTCGGTGTCCCGCGGGAGATTCAGGTCGGCAGGCTCGGGTTGCTGTGGGCAGAGATCACAGGCATCGCCCAGCCGATCTCCGGGCCGGGTGAAGCCATTCTCGTCCACGATGGTGTCCGAGTTGGTCTGGCTCGGGTTGGGCTCGTTGGGGCAGTTGTCGCAGAGATCCCCGATGCCATCATCGTCGGAGTCGGTCTGGTCGGGGTTGGCGAGGTCGTCCTCGATGCTCTCCCAGTAGATGACCGGATTGTCTGCGGAGCAGTTGTCGCAGACCTCGCCCACGCCGTCCTGATCGAAGTCGATCTGGTCGTCATTGGGAGTGATCGGGCAGTTGTCGCAGTCGTCTCCCCACATGTCGCCGTCTTCGTTCTCCTGGAGAGGGTTGGCGAGCATCGGGCAGTTGTCGCAGGCGGTGCCCCAGCAGTCTCCGTCGTCCTGAACCCCGTCGGGCGCCCAGCCATTGAACTGGTCTGCGTTGGGCGTGTACAAGCAGTTGTCGCAGAGGTCGCCGACCTGATCGCAGTCGACATCCTGCTGCTCGGGGTTGTAGTCGTCGGCGCAGTTGTCGCAGAGGTTGAACACGGCCCACGGGATCTGCTGCCCGTCCGGGCGCGGGATCTGCAGCTGACCCCCACCGAGCAGGTCGCCATCGGCGTCCAGAGGCGGGGTGAAGAACATGCAGCCGAAGGAGGCGTAGTCGTAGTAGTAGTCGGCGCTCTGGTAGGGGTTTCCGTCCTCGTCCACATTCACCAGGCACTCGGGATCGGTGAAGTCGACCAAGGGCTCGTCGTCGACATCGATGGAGTTGCAGTTGAAGTCCTGGACGACGAACTCCTGGATGCAGGTGCTGGACGGCCGCTCCAGGCGCATCGCGTACAGCAAGCCCTGGGACATGGCGCGATCGGCGTCGGTCTCGGAGTCCCAGAAGTTGGGATTGAGCAGGCTATTGGGCGGATAAAAGTTGAGCGCGACCACCCGACCCGGCACCGAGGTGGTGGTGGGAGGCTCGAGCACGGTGACGAGGGGATCCCGCGAGTCGTCTTCGTGGACCCACTCGGCGAGGTTGACCCCGAGCGGATTGGGCCGCAGCCCGTCGATATGCAGGCCGCCATTGGGAGTGAAGTTGTTGAAGCCATACACGGCCCACGCGGTCAGATCGAGGCGCTCGAACTGCATATTGGCCTCGGCCACCATGCCCGCGCCGCTGCTGAGGTCCACCGGGACGAAGCCATTGTCCAGGATGCCACCTTCGATGCTGGTGCCGAGGGCGACATCGAGAGCGCCCCCCGCGAGCACGACCCCACCTCCGTTGAGCAGGTACTGCTCGAGGTTGTCTCCGAAGGCAACCGGGTCCGCCATGGCGACCCCGGGCTCGGTGAACACCATCACGGCGAAGTACTGCTGAAGCTCTGCGAGATCAGGGGTCTCCGCGCCCGCATCGTAGATGTCGACCGTCACGAACTCCTGGGTGCAGAACAGGGTCTCCTGGACGTTGACGAGCTGGAGCGGATCGGAGACCGCCCCATAGATCGCAACGCTCTGGGCGTAGGCATCGGTCGAGAACAGGGTGGAGCCGAGCGCGAGCGCGCTGAGCAGTCCGTACTTCAGAGGCGTTTTCATCTGCATCACTCCTGGCCCGAGCGGCGGATGAGCATGAGTCCGAGCATGGCCAGCAGGCCGGTGGGCGCGGCCGGCCCGGTGGAGCAGTTGGCGCCGCCCCCGCGAATTGCGAGCTTGTCGCAGGCGTCTCCGACCCCGTCACCATCGATATCCGACTGGTCGACGTTGGAGGTGAAGGGGCAGTTGTCGCAGTTGTCGCCGTAGCCATCGTTGTCGGAGTCGAGGTTGGCATTGGGCACATCATCGGGGTCGTCGTCGAAGCAGACATCGCACTCGTCGCCGTAGCCATCCTGATCGAGGTCTTCTTGGTCGTTGGCGATCAGGGCGCAGTTGTCGCAGGGGTCACCGAAGCCATCCCCGTCCTGGTCGGCCTGGTCGGGATTGGAGATCCCCGGACAGCCATCGCAGACATCCCCGACCCCGTCCCCGTCGGCGTCCGCCTGGTCGGCGTTGGTGAAGAAGGGGCAGGAGTCGCAGGCATCACCGATGCCATCGAGGTCGGTGTCCGACTGGTCCGGGTTGAACACGGTGGGACAGATATCGCAGCCGTCTCCTACCCCATCCCCATCGGTGTCGATGGTGTCATCGCCATCGGTCTGGGCGATGGTCGGGCACAGGTCGCAGGCGTCGCCAAGACCGTCGAGGTCGGTGTCGGCCTGGGTGGGGTTCTCGATGCTGGGGCAGTTGTCGCAGATATCGCCGAGCCCGTCGGCATCGAGGTCTTCCTGCTGGGGATTGACCCAGGGTGGAGGGGTCTCGGGGTTGACATTGGGATGGGTCGAGGGAGTGCAGTTGTCGCAGGCGGTGCCGACTCCGTCCCGATCCTCGTCATCCTGATCCGCGTTGGAGACCTCTGGGCAGTTGTCGCACACATCGCCGATGCCATCGGGCGCCGGATTGCCGCTGATGTCGACATCCTGGTCGAGCTGGTCGTCGTTGGCGTCGATGGGACAGTTGTCGCAGGCATCGCCCCAGCAGTCATCGTCCTGGTTGCCCTGCTGGTCGTTGGGAGCCCCGACGAAGATGCACACATCGCAGAGATCGCCGACCCCGTCGCAGTCCATGTCCTGCTGATCGGGGTTGTAGATCTCCTGACAGTTGTCGCAGAGCTGGAACCGGGACCACGGAACGCCGGGGTCGTCGACCCGAGGCACCTGGATCTCGCCTCCGCCGAGCAGATCGCCGTCCATGTCGAAGGGGGGCGTGAAGATCGCACAGCCAAAGTTGTGATAATCGTAGTAGTAATCCGCACTCTCGTACGGATTTCCATCTGGATCGACGTTCTGCTGGCACTCTTCATCGGTGAGGTCGACCAGGATCTCGTCGTCTACATCGACCACATTGCAGTTGAAGTCCTGATCGACGAAGGTGTTGTAGCAGATACCCTGGGGTCGAACGACATTTGCAGCCCACAACAGGCTCTGCGAGACGAGGTGATCCCCATCGGACTCACTCTCCCAGAAGGCCGGGTTGGTATTGGAAGAGGGCGGGTACATATTGAGCGCGACCACGTTGCCGGGGGCGCCTTCTACATTGGGGGGCGGCGACTTGATGACCGAGAGCGGCTCGGTCGTGCCATCGAGGTGGACCCAGTTGGCCGCGATCTGCGCGCCGGTGGTGAGGGTGAGGCCATCGACGTGGAGGCCCTGCCCCGGATTGAACTCGTTGAACCCGTAGACCTCCCACGCGAGCATGGAGGTTTCCTGGGTGGCCGGGTCGAGCACGACCGAAGAGATGACCGTGCGCTCGGCCGTCATCATCGGGTCTGGACCGAAGGCGGTGGTGTTGCTGAGGTCGACTGGCAGGAACTCGCCACCGCGGATCAGACCCTCGATAGCGGTGGTGCCACTGCCATCGAGGGCGCCCCCCGCGAGCACAACCCCGCCCCCGTTGACGAGGAACTGGTGGAGCACATCCCCCAGAGCTTGGGGGTTGACGAAGTCCGCACCGGGCTCGTTGAACACGAGCACCGCTGCGCGATCGGCGAGATCGGCATCGGTGGGGATGGCGACGGCGGCGTCGTAGATGGGGATATCCGCCCCGAACTCCTGCACGCACCACAGGTACTGCTGCACATCGAGGGGGTGGTTGGGATCCGAGGTGGCCGCGATGATCGCGACTGGCACGTTCTGAGCGAACGCGCTGCCGCCGACGAACAGCGCGAGCCCTGCGACGAGGGTACGCATCACTCCGCACCCTCTTCTGGGGTCTTGGGCGCCGTCTCGGGTTCGCCGGTGTCTTCGGGAGCCTCGGGATCACCGATTCCGATGTTGTCGTCGACGCTGAAGAAGTCGTCTTCCTTCTCGGGTTCTTCGATCTTGGGGCGCTCTGGGGTGACGATCCGAAGCGGCTGGCCGCTCCATGGGGCCTTGACCGAAGGCACGCCGTAATATTCGGGCTCCTCCTCGTCGGGGTCGTACACATCGAGCTGGTGGGTGACGTAGAACTCGATGCGGCGGTTCTCCTTGAGGGCCTCCTCGTCCTCCTCGTCCGTGGTCTTGGTGCGCGGCTCGACCTCGCCACGCCCGCGGAAGCTGACCCGGTCCGGATGGATGCCCGCCTTCACGAACTCCTCCCAGACGGTGCGCGCACGACCTTGGGAGAGGTTGTAGTTGTACTCATAGGAGCCCTCGATGGAGGCGTGGCCTTCGATGACGATGTGGGCGATCTCCCACCGATCGCGCACGAACTCGGCGACATGCTTGACCATCGCGCGATCGGAAGCACCGACCAGCTGAGTGGTGCCCTTGACGAACTTGGGCTGCTCCTTGAACACGATCTTGTCCGCCACCATCTTGATCACCTCGTCCTCGATGACGGGCTCGGGCTCGATGATGTCGATGATGGCCGGTGGAGGCGTAGGTGCGGGCTCGGGCGGCGGAGGCGGTGGAATGACCTCCTCCTTGGGCACGAACTCGATGGTGAAGCCAGCGAGGACGCGCAGATCGGTTGTGGCGTAGCCCTGGGTGATGCCCCGACCCGCAGACAGATCGAGGGTGATGTTGTTCTGTGGGTAGACCTGCACGCCGGCGAGAGCCTCGAGCGCGTTCTCGGCACCCCCGCCCAGGAAGTTGGAGAACCCAGCCCGGGTGAGCACCTGGCCGGTGAACCCGACCCGGGTGGCCGCAGGTAGCTTGTGGCGAACCGCGAAGTTCCAGTTGAGCTCGGAGCCGGCGATGAAGTCTTCGTTGGTGCGCAGGGTCTCGGAGCGCCCCATGACCCCGAGGTCGGTGGCGAGGAGGGTGCGACCGACCGCGACATGGGCGAGCAGTCCGCCATTGGGACGGAAGCTGGCATCGCCGAGGTAGGCCTCGGAGGCCCCGGTGGGGAGGATGATACCGGCCCGTAAACCGAGCCCGAAGTGCTTGGTCTGGACCGCCGTGAGGCGCGCGCTGAACCCGAGATCCTGCATGCCGAAGCCGGGGGCCTCGAAGTCCTTGGGGTCTCCGCCCTCGCCCGGGCTGTTGACCGCCATGGGCAGCAGCGCGCTGAGGGTGACCCGATCGGACAGATCCATGCTGGCCCCGAACATGAACGAGCCGCGATCGGTGACCACGGCGCCGAGCTCGCCCTCTACGCAGCCCGCATCGCCGGCGGGGCAGACCTCGTACAGCGTGACGGGGTCGCGCGTGTACATGGCCAACACACCGGCGCGAACCGTGAACGGCTTGCGTACGGTGGCGACATCTGTCGCGGAGAAGCTGTCGTTCCCGAACGTCGGCCGAACGAACTCGGAATCGACAGAGTAGGAGGTCTGGGCCACAGCGGCGCTCGGGAGAGCAGCGGCCAGGGCCAGGATGAGACTCCTGAAAGTCATGCGAATACTCCAATGACGGCGGCAAGATACCGGATGCTTCGGCCTCTCGCACCCCCGAGACCGCTTGTCGGGCAGGACGTAACGTCTCGCGGCCGGTTGAGCAGTGCGGCGGGGCTCTTCCAAGCGCCATGCCCAACGGCGATTCGTCGAACGGTGCGGCCCATCGATCGCTCTCGGACCCACCGCGAGGGGCAACCGCTCACTCCCAGGTGCTGTGGATCGCCTCCGCCAGGGCGTCGCGCATCTGGGCCGCCGAGTCGTAGCGCTCCGCCACGCTGCCCCGGGTCGCACGGGAGATGATCGGGAGCAACGCTGGCGGAAAGTGAGGAAAGGACTCCTCATCCACTGCGATCGCGTAGAGATCGGGGGGCGGGCGCGCGTGGCCTGAGAGCAGATTGTACAGCGCTGCGCCGCAGGCGTAGATGTCGGATTGGGGCTGTACCCGGCGGGGATCGGCACGCTGCTCTGGCGCCATATACCCTAATGTACCCAGGTAATCCCCCGTGTTTGTGACCCGGGCCACCCCCGAGGCGTCGTAGCGGGCCACCCCAAAATCCGCGAGCTTGTAGCGGCCGGGATGGGTGATGAGGATGTTCGCGGGCTTGACATCCCGGTGGATGCAGTTGTGTTGGTGGGCGTAGTCGAGCGCATCGAGGACCTGCAGCATGACCTCGGCCACCAGGCGCATATCGGGAGGATCGCGGTCGAACTGGTCGCGGGCGGTGCCCAGGGGCGCATACTCCATCACGAAGTACACGCGATCTTCGTGCTCTCCCAGCGAATAGACCGGCAGCACGTTGGGGTGCTGAAGCTCTGCCATGATCCGCGCTTCGGTCAAGAAGCGATGCCGCAGCGATGCCGTGCCGAGCTGATCCTCGTAGAGCAGCTTGAGCGCACGCTCTGCCCGGGTGACATGATCCCGCACCCGGTACACATCCCCTGCACCGCCAAACCCAAGAATGTTGAGGATCTCGTATCGATCCCCGATCCGATCTCCCGGTTCGAGTTCCATCAGACCTCGAGCAGGATCCGTTCGGGGTCTTCGACGCACTGCTTGATTCGAACCAGGAAGCTCACAGCTTCGCGGCCATCGATGATTCGGTGATCGTAGGAGAGCGCCAGGTACATCATTGGGCGGATCGTGATCTCACCATCGACCACCACGGGGCGCTGCACGATGTTGTGCATGCCGAGGATGCCGACCTGAGGCGGGTTCAGGATGGGCGTGCTCATCATCGAGCCGAAGATGCCGCCGTTGCTGATGGTGAAGGTACCGTCCTTGAAGTCGTCCAGGCGGAGCTTGTTGTCCCGTGCGCGGACCGCGACCTCCTTGATGGCGAGCTCGGTGCCGGCGAAGGACAGCCGATCCGCATCTCGGATGACCGGAACGACCAGGCCCTTGGCGCCGCTGACCGCGACGCCGATATTGTAGAAGTTCTTGTAGAGGATGTGATCGCCGTCGATCTCTGCATTGACCGCAGGGAACTCCTTGAGGGCATCGATCACGGCCTTGAGGAAGAAGCTCATGAAGCCCAGCTTGATACCGTACTTCTTGACGAACTGATCCTGGTACTGCTTGCGGATCGCCATGATGGCGCTCATGTCGACCTCGTTGAAGGTCGTGAGCATGGCGGCGGTCTGCTGGGCCTCGACCAGGCGCCGGGCGATGGTCCGACGGAGCGGCGTCATCTTCACGCGTTCGGTCAGCGCGCCCGTGTCCACCGGGGCTGGAGCGGGGACAGCAGCGGGAGCCGGCGCCTCCGTGCCGACGGAGTTCACATCTGCGGAGGTGACGCGACCTCGGGGCCCGGTGCCGGTGACCGAACCGAGATCGACGCCCTTCTCCTGGGCAGCCTGGCGTGCCGCCGGGCCCGCGCGGGTGTCCGCGGAGGGAGCGGATGATTCGGCAACCGGAGCGCTGGCCTCGGCCACCGTAGCGGTCTCGTCGATCCGGGCGACGACCGCGCCGATGGCGATCTCGTCGCCCTCCTCGGCGAGGGTCTCGGTGAGCACGCCGGACACCGGAGAGGGGACCTCCATGCTGGCCTTGTCGCTGTCGAGCTCGAGGATGCCCTCGCCCTCTTTCACCGGCTGACCGGGCTGGACGATCCAGCGGCTGATGAAGACGTGGGTGATGGATTCACCAATCTGGGGAATCGGGACATCGATCATTTGAGGTTGACCTCGTGGAAGAGAATGGACCTTAGCTCATCCGAGCGCGCCGTCGATCACGGCTTGCTGCTCGGCCTTGTGGGCCTTGTTGGAGCCCGTCGCCGGGCTGGCTGCTGCGCGACGCCCCACATATTGGACCGCCGTAGCGCCGAACTGCTGGAACAGCTCGTGGGAAAGGGTGGGCCAGGCGCCCATATTCTTGGGCTCTTCCTGGCACCAGACGATCTCGGCCCCCGGATAGCTGGCCATGACCTCGGCCAGGAGCACGTCCGGGTAGGGGTAGAGCATCTCGACACGGACCAGGGCCACATCCGAGATCTCCCGCTCGCGCCGGGCCTGGAGAAGCTCGTAGTACAGCTTGCCAGAGCAGAGCACCACGCGCCGGACCCCCTGCAGATCGTCGACCTCTCCGAGCACGGGATGGAAGCGGCCGGTCGCGAAATCCTCGAGGGTGGAGGTGGCGAGGGGATGCCGCAGCAGGCTCTTGGGGGTCATCACGATGAGCGGCTTGCGCACATTTCGCAGCACCTGGTTGCGCATCATGTGGAAGAACTGGGACGGGCTGGTCACGCAGGCGACCTGGATATTGTCCTCGGCGCACATGGACAGGTAGCGCTCCAGGCGGGCGCTGGAGTGCTCTGGGCCCTGGCCCTCGTAGCCATGGGGAAGCAGCATCACCAGGCCGGAGAGGCGGTTCCACTTCTGTTCGGTGGAGACGATGAACTGGTCGATGATGACCTGGGCCCCATTGGCGAAGTCGCCGAACTGAGCCTCCCACATCACCAAGCCTTCCGGAGTGTCGTAGCTGACGCCGAGCTCGAAGCCGAGCACCGCGGCCTCAGAGAGGCTGGAGTCGAACACATTGAAGCGCGCGGGCCCGACGTGGTCGAGCGGGTAGTACTCCGAACCATCGGTGATATCGGTGACCACCGCGTGCCGATGAGAGAAGGTTCCCCGCCCACAGTCCTGCCCCGACAGCCGAACCGGGTGCCCCTGATCGAGCAGCGTCGCGAACGCCGCCTGCTCGCCCATGGACCAGTCCATGCCACGCTTCCCGTCCACCATCTCGAGGCGCTGCTTGAGCAGCCGCTTGATCTTGTTGTGGGCGGTGACGCTGTCCGGCAGCGTGTTGGTGGCCAGCAGCAGCTCGCGCAGGCGATCCATCGGGAAGGTGGTATCTGCGATATCCTTGATTTGGCCGCCGACGAAGCGATCCCACCGCTCCTTCAGCGCGCTGACCACGACCTCTGCCCGGCGGGCTGCGGTGCCCTTGGAAGGATCGGTCTGGAAGTACAGATCGAGATCGGGGTCGGCGGGCTTGAGCGCGACCTTCCGCTCGGTTGCAGGGGCGATGGCCTCCTGGCCTTGGGGCTCGGCGGCATCCTGCATGGCATGGAGGCTGGACTCGAAGATGCCCTGGGCCTCGTCGGCGGTGAGGTCGCCGCGGGTGACGAGGTGCTCCTGGTAGACCTTGCGGGGCGTGGGCCGAGCGCGGATGAGTCGGTACATGAGCGGTTGGGTGTAGGACGGCTCATCGCCCTCGTTGTGGCCGTGCTTTCGGTAGCAGTACATATCGATGACGACGTCGCGCTTGTACCGCTGCCTCCACTCCAGAGCCATCTGGACCGTCGCCGCGACGGCGCGCGGATGCTCGCCATTTACATGGAGTAGCGGCACCCCGAGCATCCGTGCCACACCGGTCGCATACGGCGTGGAGCGGGCCTCACGGGGGGCCGTGGTGAAGCCGATCTGGTTGTTGACGATGATATGCACGGTGCCGCCGGTCCGGTAGCCCTCGAGCTCGGACAGGTTGAGCACCTCGGGGACCAGGCCCTGGCCGGAAAAGGCCGCATCTCCATGGATGAGGAGGGCCATTCCCGTGCTGCGCTCGGTATCGCCGACGCGGTCCTGCTTGGCCCGCACCCGCCCCTCGACGATGGCATTGACCGCCTCGAGGTGAGAGGGGTTGGGGGTGAGCGACAGGTGGATCTTGTGGCCGCTGACCGTTGTCGTATTCGCCGAATACCCAAGGTGGTACTTCACATCTCCAGACTTCAGCGAGTCGCCATGCTTTCCCTCGAACTCGGCCACCACCGAACTGGCGGGCTTCTCCATGATGTTGACCAGGGTGTTGAGCCGCCCGCGGTGGGCCATCCCGATGACCACTTCGCGAATCCCCAGGGAGCCCGCGGCATCGTTGACCATATCCAGAAGGGGGATGAGGGTCTCTGCACCCTCGAGGGAGAAGCGCTTGGTGCCCGGAAAGCGCGTATGCAGCATGCGCTCGAAGTTCTCTGCGTCGCATAGCTTGCGGAGAATGCGCTTCTGCTGGTCGCGATTGAGCACATCACGGGTAGGCAGGGTCTCGAGCTGTTTCTGGACCCACTGCTTCTGCTCGATGGTGTCGATATTCATGAATTCCGCACCGATCGAGCCCGTGTAGGCGGCCTGACAGCGCTCCAGCACCGCTCGCAGGCTGGCCCGGGCGGGCATCCCGAACAGGGGCCGCGTCGACACCTCTTCGTCGAGGTCTGCCTCGGAGAGACCGTAGTACTCCGGGCTGAGCTCCGGGTGCACAACCTGCTTGCGCCGACCGAGGGGGTCGATGTCCGCCTTGAAGTGCCCACGCACCCGATAGGCGTTGATCATCTGGACGGTGGCGGCCTGGCGCTCGACCGCCGCCGCAGAGGCCCCGGCGACCACGGTGCTGCCCGCAAACAGGCTGCGAGGGCGAAACGAGGGCCCCAGGCGCGTGTCGCCATGGGTCGAGCCATCGAGACCCTCGAAGAGCTGGCGGAGCTGGGGGTCGACCGAAGCGGGCTCCTGGACCCAGCGTTGGTACTCCGAATCCAGAAATGCTGCGTTGTCGCCATTGAGAAGACTATCGGGAATCACGTGGACCTCGCGAAGGGTCGGATGCTATCGCGGTGGGGAGACGTTTCGCAGAGGACTCCCGAATGCATCGCCTGTTCACCCTGTTCGCCCTGGCTAGCTGCGGACACAAGTCTCCGCCACCGGCTGCCGCGCCGCTTCCCGCGCCGGCGCCCATCCAGGTGGACCCCGCGGCGACCGGAATCGACGATGGCTTCCTCGCAGACATCCTGGTGGAGCACTGGAACGCCACCATGGAGCGGTACCCGACCTGGGCGAGCGATGTGGGCGACCACCGGTTCGACGATCGCGTCACGGACGAATCCCTCGACGCCATACGGGCATTCGACGGGCGCCGCGAGGACTGGCTCGAGAGGCTCGAGGCTCTCGAAGATCTCGGGGAGTCGGATGCGCTCAATCGCGACCTTCTGGCCCACCAGATCCGCACCTCACTCGCCGAGCGCCCGTGCCGAACCGAGGTCTGGGACTTCGATCCTCGCGACAACCCCATGCTGAACGCCAACTCCATGGCAGAATCCCACCGGGTGACCGACGCCGCATCGGCAGCGGCGCTGGCCGCCCGAATCGACGGGCTGACCACGCAGATCGACGTTCGTATACACAACATCCGCACGGGGCTCTCCGAGGGCTACGTCGCCAACCGCCTGTCGACGAAGCTCGTCATCGACCAGACCCGCGCGAACCTGAAGAGCCCGATCGCAGAAAGCCCGATGATGATGGCCGTAGCCGAGCAGCCCGACATGCAGGATCGGGTCCGCGCTGCAACCGAAGCGTGGCGCGGGGCCCTGGGCGTGTGGGTCGCCTTCCTCGAGGCCGAGGTGCTGCCCGCCTCCCGTACCGAGGACGTGGGGCTCACCGGGGTTCCCAATGGAGATGCCTGCTACACCGCGCTGATCGAGTCCTACACCAGCCTCCCTCTCTCCCCCGAGGAGCTCCATCAGACCGGGCTCGATGAGCTGGCTCGTATCCACGGAGAGATGTCCATGCTGGGCAAGCGAGCCCTCGATCGGTCCGACATCCAGCAGATCTTCGAGTACCTGCGCACCGACCCCAGCCTGTACTTCGCCAGCGAAGACGAGGTAGAGGCCACCGCCACCGAGGCTCTCGCTCGAGCAAAAGCCGCTATCCCAGACTACTTCGGGCGGTTGCCACAGGCCGACTGTGAGGTCCGCCGGATCCCCGACTACAGCGCCCCCTACACCACCATCGCCTACTACCAACCCCTCGTTCCCGGGGAGCGGCCCGGCTACTACTTCGTCAACACCTACCAGCCGGAGACCCGCCCGAGGTACGAAGCCGAGGTGCTCGCCTTCCACGAGTCCATCCCAGGTCACCACCTCCAGATCGCCATCAACACCGAGCTCGATGAGGCTCCGATGTTCCGAAAGCACATGAGCAGCACCGCCTTCGTCGAGGGCTGGGCGCTGTACTCCGAGCAGCTCGCCGACGAGATGGGGCTGTACAGCGGAGATGTCGACCGGCTGGGCATGTACAGCTTCGAGCTCTGGCGAGCCGCCCGTCTGGTGGTCGACACCGGCATCCACTCCAAGGGCTGGACCCGGGAGCAGGCCGTGAAGTTCATGGTCGAGAACACCCCATTGGCCCGAAATAACATCGACAACGAGGTCGATCGCTACATCACCACGCCCGGCCAGGCCCTCGCCTACAAGACCGGTCAGCTCGAGATCTGGCGGCTCCGGCACGATGCCGAGTCCCGCTTGGGGGATGACTTCGATCTACCGGGCTTTCACGATGTGGTGCTCGGAGCGGGCGCGGTTCCCCTGCCGGTCCTCGCCGAGCGGGTCGACGCGTGGGTGACCCAGCCCCGATGAAGGTCTTCTCCCAAGGCGACGTCATCGGGCGTTTCACGATCGAGGGGGTGCTCGGAGAGGGCGCGCTCGCGGTGGTATACCGGGTGCGTCACACCGATCTGGGGACCCGCCATGCGCTCAAGGTCCTCAAGGTGCCCCACGATATCGTCGTGGAGCGCCTCCTCAACGAGGGCAGGGCCCAGGCCGCGCTGCAGCACCAGAACGTCGTCTCCGTGACCGATATCGTCGAGGTGGAGGGCTCCCCTGGTCTGCTGATGGAGTACATCGAGGGCACGACCCTCCGGGAGGTCCTCTCCCACGGCCAGCTCACCCTCGCCCAGGCCGAACAGGTGGGAAAGGGCTTGCTGGCAGGGGTCTCCGCAGCCCATCGGGCCGGTCTGATCCATCGGGACCTCAAGCCCGCCAACATCATGATGCAGATCCAGGGCAAGCGGATGATCCCCAAGATCACCGACTTCGGCCTGGTCAAGGTCCTGGAATCCGACCCGTCGAGCGACTTCGACACCCGCACCGGGATCGTGCTCGGAACCCCCCACTATATGGCCCCGGAGCAGTTCGACGACGCCAAGAATGTCGACCGCCGCGCCGACGTTTTCTCCGTCGGGGTCATCCTCTACCAGCTCGTCTCAGGGGCGCGACCCTACGACGGAATCGGCCTGCTGGACATCCTGAACAAGGCCAAGGAAGGCGACTACATCCCCATCGAGGATCGCGTACCCAAGGCCACCGAGGGGATGCGCGTCGCCATCGAAGCCGCCCTCCAGCCCGACCCGGCAAATCGCGTTGGGAACTGCGAGATTCTCTACCGAATGTGGACAGAGACCGAGACGGCGAGTGATCTCGATGCCCAGTTCAACACCACCATCATCCAGAAGATCCGGCTCGACGCGGAAGCCTCCTTGGAGCGCCCCGTCGACCCTCCGGCCTCAGCCGCGCGCCCCAGAAAGTCCCCGCTGCCTCCCCCGGAAAAATCCCTCGCGCCGGTCACCATCTCTTCTCCTGAGCCACCGCCCAAGCCCCAGCCCATCCGAGAGGAGGAGCCCGCCGAAGCCGCCCCGTGGATGATGGCCGCGATCATCGCCCTCGCCGCCCTGGCGATCCTGCTCGGCGGGATCGGCTTGATGAGCGCGGGGGCATTCGCCGTCCTGCTCGGCGCTCCGTCGGAGCCCGCGCCCCTCGAGGCTCCCGAGCCCGTCGCTCCCGAGCCCGTCGCCCCCAAGCCCGAGCCCGTCGCCCCAGTGCCCGTCGCCCCCAAGCCCGAGCCCGTCGTCCCAGTGCCCGTCGCTCCCGAGCCCAGCCCGCCGGTACCCACTCCAGTCCCAGGCCCCGTTCCCCTCGAAGACGAGCCCGCTCAGGCCACCCTCAGCGTCACCGGCGATCACACCGCCTTCTCCCTCCTTGCCGAAGACGGGCGAACCGTGCGACCCGGCCCGATCGACCCCGGCACCTACACCATCTACGCCGCCTTCGCTGACGACCCCGTGAAGGCACGGGGGCTGCTGAAGGTCTCGCCGGGGGAGCAGGTCGAGCTGGAGTGCGATGGAGTGGTCCGGTTCTCCTGCGAGCGCAAGCGCTGAGCTCTGCGGCTACACTCTCGCCGTGCTCCTGCTCCTCATCCAGCTCGCCCAGGCCGCCTGCCCCGCACCCGCTACCCCTCGCGACGTGCTCCAGGGGGTGGTCCGCGGCGAAGTCGCCTTTCAGAACGGCGACGCTCAGGCCCTCGATCTGGCCGCTCTCACCGTGCGCGCTCAGATTCCCTGCCTCGACGCCCCCCTCGATCTGCACGAGAGCGCCGCCGTCTTCCGGTTGTGGGCCTATGACGCATTCGTAGGCCGCGACAAGCCCGCCGCCGCACGCTTCTTCGCCGTGGCTAAGGATCTGGAGCCCGTGTTCGAGCTCCCCCTCGTCGTCGTGCCCGAGCACCACCCGATGCGGGCGCTGTACCGCGATCTCCCAGCCAGCCCACCCCAGACTCGCCTGTTGGACATCCCCGAGCGCAGCCGGGTGTGGGTGAACGGCATCGAAGCGGTGGTGTACCCGACCGACCGGCCCAGCATCGTCCAGCAGGTCGCCGGGCGAGAGGTGCTCTACTCCGCCGTGCTCGAGCCCGGAGAGGCGCCTCCGATCCTCGTCGGGAACGAGGTCGTACCCTATGAATGGGGGCTCACGGTCGCGGCCACCACCCAGGTCTGGGTCCGCGAGGGTCGGGCCACAGGCACCCTCGGTCCAGCTGTGCGAGCGGACTTCCCCATCGCGGCGGGGCTGGGAGCAGATGCGGCCCTCAGCACCGGGCTATCGGTCGTGAAGCAGGGCCTCATCATCGTGCCCGAGCTCCGGGCGGGGCTCCGATGGCAGCTCGAGGGTCCGCTGCATCCCCGCGCAGGGGCAGCGCTGTTGATCGCCTCCCACAGCTACGCCCCGGTCGCACCTGGAGCCGCTCTCACCTTGGGAATGCGGACCGGATCCCTCGATCTCGATCTGCACGGAGGGTACGCTGGGGGCCTGAATATCGGTGTGATGCTGGGCCGCGTCCTACGCTGATCCCCTGCGCCGAAGCGCCAGCAGCAAGCCCAGCCCGACGAGCGCTCCAGATGGCGCAGAGCCGCTCTGACACGAGCAGATCACATGGCCAGGCGGTGGGGTGCGGTACGGGAGCGGGACCTGCACGCCGCCCCCGGTATCGGTGGGAAGGCACTCGAAGGGAGAGTCCGGGGACTCGCAGAGCGGAATAGCCCCGGTGGCGCTGCACGGTACGTCGTTGAGCTCGTGCACCTGGGCGCCGGACTCGGCCACATACCAGGCGCAGTTCTCCGTTCCGGTGAGGTCGTCGGGCTGGAGCTGGGCCCACGGGATGTACTCGGCGAGCTCCCCATCGCTCCACCGGTAGGTGTTGGGGGTGCTATCCGACAGTCCGGACCAGTAGGTATTCAGCAGAGACAGCTCGGCGGAGATGGCGAGGTGTTCGTCCTCGGACTGCACATCGACGAGGTGATAGCCCATGGCCTCGCAGACACCGCTGGCTTCGGCCCGGTTGGCGGACTCCTGCGTACAGACGAGGTAGCTGCGCCCTTCGTAGTTGAGCTGCGCGCATCCCGTGCATACCGCGCCATCATCGACCAGGCCGTTCTCGTCGTTGTCGACGCCATCACACAGCTCGGGAGCACCGGTGGGATTCGCGAGCGCGGCCAGGAGATGGATGAGCACCTCCGCAGCCTACGCCGACCGTCGACTTCCGTCGACCATGGTCGGCAATCCGACAGCCTCCGAACGGATGAACCGGCATTATTCGTTGGCATCATTCCTGCTTTAGGTCTCCACGACACCAACAAGGAGATGTCAAAATGGCACGTGGACTCAACAAGATCGTTCTCATCGGCCGCCTCGGAAGCCACCCGGAGCTCCGGACCGGAGCCAACGGTACGCCCTGGTGCCGGCTCTCGGTCGCCACCGGGCGCCCCAAGAAGGACGGGGACGAGTGGAAGACCGAGACAGACTGGCACCAGGTACGCGTCTTCGGGCGGGATGCCGAGCGCTGCGAGCAGATGCTGCGGAGCGGCAGTCTGGTCAGCATCGAAGGCAAGATGACCTATGACAAGTGGCAGGACGACGACGGCAAGCAGCGGTTCTCAGCTCGCGTGGTGGCGGAGCGCGTCGGATTCCTGACGGATCTGCGCGAGCGCATCCCCGCCTAGTCCCTGTGTGCCCCTCGGAATCCCCGGGGGGCACGCCTGCTCAGGCCAGACGACCGCCCTGCTCGAGAATCTCTGCGCGGATTCCAAGCAGATCGGGCTCATCGGGCCGCTCATCGAGAACCGCGAGGGCTTCGTCCATGCGCCCTCCATCCGCGAGGATCCGCGCCAGGGTCGCGAGGGCAGAGAGGCTGCGAGGGCTGTGCTCCAACGCGCGGCGGCAGATCCGAACCCCGAAGTCGGTGTCGCCCGTGGCCTCGGCTATCTGCTCGGCGTGGGCGGTCGCGACCACCGGATCGATTGCTGCTACGGCCTCGACCGCCCGGCGACCCGCTTCGTACTCGTCGTCGAGCAGCAGATCCCGCATCACCGACCAGAGTGCATCGAGCCGATGACGCTTGGGAATCGCCTCGATCTGCGCGTCAGCGGGCCCGTTTAGCAGGGCCACACGGAGCGCCTCCACCGTGCGGTGCGAAGGTGCCGAGAACCACACCCAGTACAGCCCAAACACCACCGGTACGACGAAGATCGCCCCGATCAACGCCCCCTCCTCGACCACAGAGCCCAGACGACCACCGCGAAGCTGATCACGCCGAGCCAGGGCGCCACGGCTACCGTGGCCTCCGAGCCGATCCATCCGAGCTCGAACCGCCGAACAGAGAGCGGAAAGAACAGATGATAGCCCTGCCCGTGGTGGTCCTGGAGCACGTCGAGGCCAAAGTGCAGGCCGACCCCAGCAGCCATTCCCAGGCAAGCAGCGACCCGGTCCCGTTCGCTGAACGCCAGGGCGATCAGCCCCACGCAGAGGAGCTGTGGCAGCGGCTGATGGAGCACATCCAGCCCCCAGACGACCGAATCGGGAATCGGAATCGACAACAGCTGGATCGCGATCTGCGGGACCCGGCCCGTCGCATCCGGGAGAACCGTGCCGATGGCGACGGGCCCCAGGAGCCGCGGAGCGAACAGGGCGGCCGGTATCAGCCCGCTGGCCAGGTGGGTGACGACATCAGCCACGAAGCACCAGACCGCCGCGCTCCGCACCCAAGACGAACGGCAGCAGCAGCGCCGCTGCGAGCAGCCCCACCACCCCGAGGAGCTTCTTGTTGCCACGAGCCGGGGCGAGCTCGCGCCATTCTTCGTGTACCCGGCCCTCGGAGGCCTCGAACCGACCCCCGATGTACACCTCATCGCGGAGCTGGAGCCCGGCTGTGGGCCCCACGACCTCGAAGCGCTGCTTTCCGCTCTTCACCACATAGGAGTGGTCGCGCAGCTCCACGACATCGACAAGGGAGAGCACCAGGCTCTCCCCATCCATCTGCTCGGGGTGTAGCAGTAGCCGCCCCGCCTGGAGCTCTCCGCTGGAGAAAGCGCGGGACCACAGGGCCCCGTCCGCCACCAACAGGATCAGCAGCCCCGCCGCCAGGGCGAGCCTCACTCCGCGCCCGAGGCCACCGCCTCGATGCCGTAGGTCTGAAGGAGCTGGTTCACGTCGGTGCGGCGAAGATCCATGGCCCCCCCAGCCGGCATGAAGATGATCTTCTTGCCCTGGAGCGCCTTGGCGACCTCGAGCTTGACCATGCTGGTGCCGCCCCCGCCGCTCATCGCGCGCGCCCGAGCTGTCAGCCCTTCGGCACGAGCTTTCTTCTCTGAGAGGATGGCATCCGCCTGGCGCTGGCGCTCGAAGTAGATGGCGTCCGCCTCGAGGCGCTTCTTGGCGGACTCGCCCTTGGCTTCCTCGATCGCCTTGGTGACCACACCCTTCCCGCGCTCCAGATCGCGCTTCATCTCCTCGCCCGCGGCCTCGGTCTCGGAGGTGAGGCGCTCGGCCTCCTGCTCGGCGACCTTCTTGTCCTTGATGGTCTGTTCGTAGGTGGTGTTGAACTTGTGCTCGCCCAGCAGCACCTGCTCGACCTGCACACCCTCCGAGGCCATGACCGCATTCAACCTCTCGCGGGCCTCCTCGCCCATCTGGAAGCGGCGCTCGGCGCGATAATACTCCTCGGATGTGAGCTGGTTGAGCACATCGCGGACCACGGTGCGTGACACCGGACGCACGAACTTCTCCTCGACCTCTGCCGTGGACGAGCCCACGAACTGGAGCGCGTAGGGCGCCATACGTGGGTCGACCCGCCACGCGATGGTGACGTTGACGCTGATGTCGTTGCCGTCGATGGTCTTGAAGCGCAGGCTGTCGTCACCCACCCGGTCGCCAAGCTGGGCCTCGCGAACCATCTCCAGGTTCTGTAGGCCCACATCGAACACATTGAACTGGGAGGTGAAGCGGGGGAAGAAGTAGGTGCCCCCCTGGGGATAGATCTCCTCCATCACCCCGCGACTGCTGAGCATGCTGAGGTTGACGGTTCGGACGCCGATCTCCGTCGACTCGGTGGATGCGCTACACCCGACGAGTCCGAGTCCGATCAGGGCGAGCGCGCCGATACGGGCGAATTTCATCACCATCCCTCCAAGAGCGTGTCGAGGTCGAGAGGATTGGTCGCCCCCTTGCCAGTAGTGCTGATGATGATGACCTCGGTGCCGGTCAGTGCCTTGGCCATCTCGAGGCCAACCAGGTTCGACGCCCCCACCTGTTGGAGCGCCGCATTCTCGAGGCGGGTACCCTCGGCCTCGGCGAGAGCCACGAGCTTGTCTCCCTCGGCCACCCGCTGACGGCTGTAGAGGTCGGCATCGGCCCGGATCTTCCGGACCTCCGAGCGCCCTCGCTCGAGCTCGACATCGATGGTGGCCTGACCTTCGGCGAGCACCCGGTTCTTCTCGGCTTCGCGGGAGGCAGCGACCGCCTCGGCCTGGTTCTTGAAGACCTTCTGGTCCTGGATCTTGCGATCTTCGATCGCCTGCTGGTAGCGCTGATCGTAGTTGTAGTCGCGAATCAGCACGCCCCAGACCTGGATACCCCATTGTTTCAGGTCTTCTTGCAGCAAGGTCCGCGCGGACTCCGCCTTGAGCATGCGGGTTTGATCGCTGTAGAAGTCCTCGGCGTTGAGCTGGCCCAGCGTCTGCCGGAGGATCTTGTCCGCACGGCGGGCGACGATTGTGGTCTCGAAGATGCGGCCGGCGCCCACCTCGGTGACCACGGTGTAGGGGTCGACCACGCGGTAGAGCACGGAGATGTCGACGGTGACCTGGTAGCCCTCGGAGGTCTGGATCTTGATGGCCGGTGCGTGCCTCCGGTCCTCGTGGGGCCGGGCGAGCTGGGACTCCGTGTTGTTCAGGTCCAGCACCTGAAGATCCCGAGGGAAGATGTGCAGCTTCTCGTAGCCAGGCACGACGAGGTGGGTGCCTGGACCGTACAGATCTCTCTGCACGCCCTTTCCGGGGCCGAGGTAGATCTGGCGGACCGCGAACTCGTCGGCCTCTACGGTCTGGGTACAGGCGAGGTACAGGAAGGAGGCGAGCAGGACGCCGGCAACGGCCACAGCCCCGACACCAGCCATTCCGTAGACCTTGCGGCCTCCCTTCACGAGTCTCAGTTTCGCCACTCTCCCTCCTTGGGTGGTTGGGTGTGCGAGCGATGAGCCGAGGGAGCCTCGACATCGAGCGCCTCCGGCGGGAGATAGGCAGTAGCCTGCTGCTGGATGCGCTGCATATCGTCGATGATCCCCTGGAGTTGCCCCAGATACCGACGACGGGACCACGCAGCGATGAAGTCCGGCCACGCAGGGACCGAGAGCAGGGTGATGATCACCGGCCACATGTAGGGGATCGCAGCAAGTCGGATCAGCGGGAACAGGAGCACCAGGACAATCCCGACCAGCAGCGCTCGGCCCACGGGCTCACCGAGCTTTCCAACCCCGAAGTGGCCCCTCTCGCTGTCGTTCATGGCGACGGAGATGCGCAGATAACGTGGGAGGAAGGTGTCGATCACTTCCGTCTGAAGCAGGACTTCCTGGCGCTGGCGATCCCTCTCGTCTGGCATCATCTCGCGATACTCCGACACCGCGCTCGCCACATGTTCCTTTGCGATTCGCTCGAAGGCGGCTTTCGCTTCGTCTCTCGCGACGAAGGTGCGCCGGGCGCCCTCCAGCCGACTGATCAGCCGCGCCACCACTTCGTCCAGTCGGTAATCGCTCGGAACCATGACCCTTGACCGCCTCGCCGAGCACCGATATATCAGCGGCGCTTCCCGGGCGATTAACTCAGTGGGAGAGTGCCACCTTCACACGGTGGAAGTCACAGGTTCAAATCCTGTATCGCCCATCACGCATTCCGAAGGCCGCCAAGAATCATGGTTCTTGGCGGCCCTTCTGCCTGCGGCATGTAGATCCGACGCGTCGGGATTTCGCCGAAGCTACCGAATGAGCTCAACCTGTGCGTCGATGTCCACAGCACCCCAGGCTCGATCCGGGGTCAGCACGACGAGCCCGCTCGCAACCCCGAGGGCAAGACAGGTACGATCGACCAACGAGAGACGTGGTTGGGCGCAGCTCTCGCTTCGGACGAGCGACAACACGGCCGATGCGTCGAGCACCGCGTCACGTGGGGCAGCCCGACCAACGCGCTACAGAGACCCCAGCTCCAGCCCAGGCGAAGTCGATGAGCTCCCAGTGGTCCTTCTCCGCGTTCGGTCTAGATTCCCTCACGCTCTCCCCGTCCACACCCCGTGACCCGGGCCCCGGAGAGGTCCTGTTGCGACTGCGGGCGGCCTCACTCAACTATCGGGATCTGTTGATGATCCGCGGACACTACGACCCACGGGTGCCGCGACCGCTGGTGCCCTGTTCCGACGCCGTCGGCGTGATTCAGGCCGTAGGACCCGGCGTGAACGCATCGATCGGCGAGAGGCGAATTCCCATCTTCGCCCAGGGATGGATCAGCGGACCGCCCAAGGCCGAGCACCTTCGCACGACCTTGGGAGGCCCCCTCCCCGGCACACTTCAGACCCACCTCACCGTCCCGATCGAGGCCACTGTGCCCGCACCGGATGGGCTCTCCGACATCGAAGCCGCCACCCTTCCCTGCGCCGGGGTCACCGCTCTCCACGCCCTGCACGCCGCAGGAGTCGGCCCCGGCAGCCGCGTTCTCACCCTCGGCACCGGGGGCGTCTCCACATTCGCGCTCCAGCTCGCCCACTCCATGGGCGCCGAGGTGGCCGTCACCTCGAGCTGTCCTGTAAAGTTGGATCGCGCCAGGGATCTCGGGGCCGCATTCACGTTGAATTATCTAGAGAATCCCCGATGGGGAAAGGCCGTGGCCGGGTGGTCCGGTGGCGGCGTTGACGCGGTCATCGAGGTCGGAGGAGTCGGAACCCTCGCCCAGAGCCTGAAGGCCGTCCGCGTCGGTGGTCGCATCTCCCTGATCGGCGTGCTCGGCGGCGGTTCTGGAGAGGTCCCCCTCGTCCGCGCCCTCATGAAGAGCGTGCAAATCCAGGGAATCATGGTCGGGAGTCGCGAACACCTCGTCGATCTCCTCGGCCGAATCCACAGCGGCGGGATTCGGCCCGTCGTGGACCGCGTCTTCCCCTACCGACAAGCCCCAGCAGCCCTACATCACCTGGAATCCGGAGCCCATCACGGGAAGGTTACGGTCGATCTGACCGATGAGGGTGGGGCCGATATAGGGTAGGCATATGAGCGACCGCTACGAAGAACAGGAGGAGATCGGCCAAGGGGGCATGTCCAACGTTCTACGTGCTTACGATCGGCTCCTCCAGCGCCACACCGCCCACAAGGTGCTCAAGCCGCGCTACCTCTCAAGTCCCAAGCATATCGGCCGGTTCACAGCCGAAGCTCGCACCACCGGGCAGCTGGAGCACCCGAATATCGTTCCAGTGCACGAGTTCGGTCAGACCAGCTCCGGTGACTTCTTCATCAATATGAAGCTGGTCGAAGGGTCCACGCTGGCCGAGCTGGTGGAGCAGGCGGGAGACGATCGACTGCACCCGGACAAGATGTCTGAGTTCGTGCAAATCCTGCTCAAGGTCTGCGATGCCCTGGCGTTCGCCCACAACCGGGGCGTGGTGCACCGGGACCTCAAGCCCTCCAACATCATGGTGGGCCCCTTCGGGGAGGTCTACTTGATGGACTGGGGCGTCGCCATCCGCCTGGAAGCTCCCGAAGGTCCCGCGGACGATCTCTCCGGAACGCCCGCATTCATGGCTCCAGAGCAGATATCGGGGAACGGGATCGACTGTCGGACGGACATCTTCGCCACGGGTGCGACGCTCTACCACTGTGTGACCGGCCAGCCTCCCTACCCCGGCCCCACGGCGATTCAGGCTCTCACCCACGCCCTGGACTGCGCCTGGGTACCTGTTCACGAGGTCATCGGAGACCGAGCGCCCCCGGGAATCGACAGCATCATCTCCAAGGCGATGAGCAAGCACCCCGAGGATCGATACCTCGCCATCGGAGAGCTCAAGGGCGATCTCGAGCGCTGGCTGCGGGGCCGATGGCATCTCCCCACCCGGACCTATGAAGCGGGAGAGGTCGTGGTCGCCGAGGGAGAGGATGGTGTCGAGGCCTTCCTCATCGTCGAGGGCTCCGCGCGCGTCACCAAGTCGGTGAGCGGCAGAGAGCGACAGCTCGCCGAGCTCCACGCCGGCGACGTGTTCGGAGAGATGGCGATCTTCAGCAACAACCGCCGAAGCTCCACCGTCACCGCCAGCTCTCGCCTACAGGTCCAGGTCGTCACCGCCAGCACCCTCAGCGCGGCCACCGGGCTGGACTCCTGGGTCGGCAAGTTCATCACCGCGCTGGCCACCCGCTTCCTGGACGCCGAAGCGCGCTTGCATCAGGCTGAAGAGCGAGTGAACACCCAGGTCGTATCCGATGATAGTTCAGGCTCGAAGCCGTAGCCCTCGGCCGTGAAGCTCTTCAGGCCCTCCCGGGTCTCGATCCGGTTCTCGATGATATGCCGCGCCATCAGCCCGCGCGCTCGCTTGGCAAAGAAGGAGATGACGCGAGCCTTGCCACCGCGCACCTCCTTGAACTGCACCGTGAGCCAGGGGGCCTGGGTTGCACGACGCGGAACCGCTCGGCTGTACTCCTTGGATGCGAGGTCGACGATCACCGGATCGACATGTCCCTTCACCAGCTCATCGACACGGTGGGCCAGACGATCGCCCCAGAAGCGATACAGATTGGGCCCCCGATCCGTGACGAGGCGGGTGCCCATCTCGAGCCGATAAGGCGCCGTTCGGTCGAGGGGGCGCAGCAGTCCATAGAGGCCCGACAGGATGGCGACCCGATCTTGCGACCACACCAGGTCTTCTTCTGAGAGGGACCTGGCATCGAGCCCTTTGTATACGTCCCCATCGAATAGGTGCGCCGCAGCGAGAGCCCGCTCCGGCACCGGAATGGAGAGGCCCTGATGACGCTCGTGGTTGAGCTCTGCCAAGGACTCGCTGATCCCCATCAAGCTCCGCAGATCCCCCGGCGTGAGCGCTTTTAGTTGGGCGAGGAGCTCGGCCGATTCAGCCGAGAAGACGTGGACCGTGCGATCGGCCCCCGAGGAGACGGGGGTGGAGTCGATGGACTTGGCGGGAGAGAGGATGGCGAGCATCCCGACCCCTATCCACAAGCTCCCGCGGTTTCACCCACGCACGCTGTCGAGGCGCTGCAGGAGGGTGTCGCAATCGGCCAGACGCTTGGCCGCCTTGGGCTGGAGCAACTCGACGATGATTGCGACGAGCTCGGGAGATGCCTCCGGGTTGAGCGCGCTGGGGTCGATGTACTCGCTCTTTGCGGCCTTGTACATCGCCTCGGTGGCCTTGTCGGACTCGAACGCGACCGTCCCGGTGACGAGCTCGTAGAGCAGGGCTCCGAGGCTGAACATATCCGCTCGGGTGTCGACGCGGCCGGGGTCCTGGGCCTGCTCTGGGGCCATATATTCGGGGGTGCCGAGGTAGCGAAACGAGTTGGACAGACCCCGCGGTTGTGGAGCCCCATCGGGGTCGAGGAGCTTGGCCAGCCCGAAGTCACACACCTTGGGAACCACCCGTCCCTCCTCCTTGGCGAGCAGGATGTTCTCGGGCTTCATGTCGCGATGCACCACATTGGCGATGTGCATGGCGCGCAGCCCACGCACCACCCCCCGGAACAAGGAGAGTGCTCCGCGGAGAGGAAGAACGCCCACCCGATCGAGCAGATCGGCGAGGGACTCCCAGCGCACGTAGTCCATCACCAGCACGATGCGGCGCTGAAACTCCAATGCATCCGACACACCGAGCACATTCCGATGGGAGATACAGGACTGGATCCTGCCCTCCTGCAGCAGGGACTCCGGGATCTCGTCGGGAACCTCGAGATTCTGAATCTTGAGCGCATGACGCGACCCCAGGACGTTGTGCGACGCCCGAAAGATGGTCGTGAACTCGCCATCGTACAGCTTCTTCTCGAGCTTGTAGCGATCGACTCTCTGGCCAACGATCACGCGCGCCTCACTCGCGTCCAGTGTGCCATTTCAGCCACCTCGACGCACCCACCAGCCGAAACCAGTCGGCTGCCGAATCGTGACAACCCCCTATACAACCGGCCCGAAGCGCGTCGATGTCGGATCGCTTTCGCCACGGTCGGAGCAGGGCGAGATCGACCTCCGGCATCGCATCATGCAGGCGCTGATCGAGGGAACGGGACAGATCCGCCTTGTCCGCCCGGTCGGAGACCAACCGCGGCAGGAGGTCAGAGAACGCCTCCCTCACGACTCGACGCGTGCGTCCTCTCCGCACCATTCTTCGAGCGGGAAGACCGAGGCATACCTCCGCAATACGGGGGTCGAGCAAGGGCATCATGAGATCGACCCCCACCAAAGCCGCCAGGCGACGCTGTTCTTCGCGACTCCGACCGATCAGCGGGTCACCGAGCGTGCCCAGGCGGCCCTGAAGGCTCGACCTCGGCTGGGTCCGCCGCAGCCGATCCGGAAGCATCGACCGGGCCCAGCGGCCCGCCCACATGCGATAGGCTTGCCCGACCCCCATCTCGCCGTGACGGAACCTTCGTGCGAGCCACACCGCTTCCCACGCGGCTCGGACCGGGTGGCCGCTCTGTACGAGTTCCCGGACGACCTCGAGCCCGTGCCCAAATACCTCATCCCCACCAAAGCCGGTCCACAGCGCCCCCCCAGACTCGCGCATCAGGGCGAGGTTGAGGTGGTGGTTCACCAGGACCGGGGGGAAGCCGGGCGGCCCGAGCAGCTCCAGGACCTCCAGCGGGTCGAGGGAGCGGGAGTCCACATCGGTTCGGTCGAGCCCGTGCAGCGCACACACCGCGTCGATGAACCGCCCCTCGTCGGCACTCCAACCCACAAACCGATTGCTGAGCGCGCGGATTGGTGTCCGATCCGCCAAGAGACCCGCCAGTACGGATGAATCCAGCCCGCCGCTGAGCGCGACACGGGGGACTCCTGAGCAGACGGAGAGATGCTCGGTGACCGAGGTCTCGACGATGGCTCGCAGGCTGAGCGCCGGCCTCTGTGGTACCCGGACCCGCGGGTGGTACATGGGGCGCAGCTGCACAGAGCCCCCGAATGCCCCCCCATATCCAGCGGCGACCCGCCAGATGCCGCGAATCAGCGTCCGGGTAGGGTCGTCGATCCACCCTGTGAGCTGGGCCTCCATCCCGGAAGGGTCCACCTCGTAGTCCCGTAGATCTCCGAGGAGCTCGGGCCGATCGGCGACCCTGCTTCCGTCGGTGTACAGGGTACGCCCGCCGAAGGCATCGACCACGACGTGGGATTCCCTCGTGCCATCGGTGTGGAGTACGGCTGCCCAGTCCCCTGGCCAGTGCGCAACTCCGGTGGGACCGTGGGCGACAAGCGCCGCAGCCAGGGCATCCGGACCGGCCGGAGTCCAGCCATCGACCCACACCGTGCTGCGGCCCAGCCGAACCCGGGAGTCCGCAGTTCCGTGGCCGCTCTGTGGGATGATATTCATGCGCTACCGCGCCAGATCTCGCGATAGTTCGGGGCCTCGTGCGCTCCGGTGACGATCTGGCCCCCGACCTCGACCCAGGCATGGGCCCCGAATGGCCGGTTGCGGATGCCGATCACCAGCTCCGGGCGGTGCCCATGTCCCTTGAGAAGCACCGAAGCGGCGAGGGCCTGAGGATAGCAGCCGTGGGCCCCCGGCACCCGTGCGCCGACCCGCTCTGCGCGCCGTCCGACCTGCTCGGCACGGTGCCCGGTGTGCGCCATCGGCAGGTCCTGAATGACCCGCCAGAGCCGGGAGAGCGGCACGCGTGGCGCGAGGAGCGCACATATGGCGAGGACCGAAGCAGCCTCGATCCCCGCACTACTCGGCAGGGACCACCTCGACCAAGCCGCGCTCCACCAGCTCGTCGACCAGGCCGCGCACGTCGTCCATACACTCGGCGCGGGTGACCTCGTAGCGCTCGGTCATGGACTCGCAGAGCTCGCGAATGCTGCGCGGCTGGGCGAGCTGCCTCCACAGCTCTGCACCCACATCTTCGAGACCGAAGTACAGCCCGGAGCGGGGGTCGAGGATGGTGACCTCGCCGTCGTTCTCGCTGGATGCGACCGCCGGTGCCACACGATATCGGAGGGAATTGGCCATACACCCCGGCTAACCGAGTGACTCCAGCCTGCCAATGACCGGGCCCAGAGCTTCGAGAGGCCCAGGCAGCCCCACGCGAATCACCTCGGCCCGCTCGGCGAGCCCGGACATGGCCTCGAACCAGCGCCGCTGCATGATCGGGGTGAGGATCTCCGGGAGCCTGTGGTTGGCCAGCAGCTGGAGCAGTGCATCCGAGCCCGACACCGATTCGATCCCCTGGCCGCGATGCAGCAGCAACACCTGCAGCAGCGGACGCGGCTCCGAGACGAGCGGAACCGCCACGCTGAACTTGTCGTGATCGGGATGCACTCGCGTGCGCTCGGCCCACCCCGCCAAGCGTTGCCCTACCGCGCTGGCCGAGTCCCACAGCTTGAGCCGACCGAAGCCGACGCGGATCGCGTCCCCGTCGAGAGCGCCGAGATCATCGGCAACGAGCTGGGCCCCCCGGGCGATCCACTCCGCCGCCAGCGTGGACTTGCCCACTCCGCTGGGCCCGACGAGCATCACATCTCCGTGGGCGGTTCGCAGCGTGGTGCCATGAAGCAGCGGAACCCGCCCCGCCAACACCCCCGCGAGGCCGGGACCGAGCGCGAGCAGAGATGCGATCGCCCCATCCGCGTCCGGGTGCAATCGAATCGTGAGCACATCCGGTGCGATCGCGAGCCGAGCGCTGCCGTAGCCGTATTCAGCTCTGGGCGGCGCGTAGCTCCACCCCGCAGGGCCTACATCAGGGTGGCGCTGCACTTGAATAGAGAGCGTCTCGCCGCCCTGTCCGCAGAGCGCAGGCAGAGCGATATTCGCGCGCAGATCGAAGCCGAAAGCGCGCGTAAGGGCCGGGCCGATCAGGAGATCTGCGTGCCGAGACCCGAGTCGAGGCCATTGGGGTTCTTGGCGCGCGTGAGCGTGGCAAGATCGCCATGAACACGGAGGGAAGGCTTGATCCACACGCGGCGCGCCTGGGGCTTGGTGGATGGGGTTGGCTGCTTGGCCATCGGGCTCTCCATGAACTTCTTGGTCACATTACCCGCAGAACGCTGAACTGACAAACACTGCGACCGATGTGGGGACATGGTATATCGTCCATGAATCGTCTGAGGTTTGCACAAAGATGTCTCGTTTCCTGACCGTACTCGCTGGCTCCATGCTCCTGCCCACCACCCTGGCTCTGGGTCTTCCGGCCCCTTCTGCCGACCAGGCGCTGTACAACTGGGACTGGGCCTGGGAAACCGCCGACTACGATGGCGATGGCTTGGATGACACCCCCGCCGGAACCGGAGATGCCGGCAGTCTGCTCGTCGATCTCGTCAGCGACTGCGCGGTGGACTACCCCAACCCCTCCGGCCAGCCCAAGGTCCCCGAAGGGTGCGGCAACTTCACCTCCGTCGACGGCGGCACCGGCTTCTACATCTACTACGACAACACCGGGCTGAGCTCGACGAGCTGGTGGTACAATCGGCTCTTGGTTCGCTACGATCACGCCGCCGTGGTCTATCGGGGTAAGTACCGCGCCAATGAGAGTCACAGCACCTGCTACACCACGGTCGCCTGCGGAACCGGGGTCAAGTTCTGTGGCGATATGAAGTACACCGACGCCGTCGGAACCGACTTCTTCGGCAACTTCAACTTCTGCTCGAACGCGATCTAGCAGCGACTCGGCGGCCTATTTCGCCAAGAACCTGGTCCTTCGCACCTCGCGTACCCAAGGTACGCCTCGACACCCGAAACTACGCCCTCGAGACGGTTACCTGCCGACTCGGCGCCTTGGTACGGTCAGGCTGGGGGGTTCAGCGAGTCCGTCAGCTGGGCTTGGGTGAAGCCGAACCGGATCCGCAGGGTCATCTCCTCGTCACTGATGACGAGCTCGAGGTCTTCGACCCCCATCTTCATCTGAAGCGGGCCGCCCATCGGGCCAACCATATCCTCGACCTGGTCGCGCTTGATGATCGGCACCGGATTGACCCGGGGCAGCTGCTGCTCCAGAGCGTATTCTGCGAGCCGTGAGAGCAGCTGGAGCACGGCATTGTCGCCCAGGTAGACCCCCAGATCCCTCACCGAGCCGATCACGGCACGGTGCCCCGGATCGTAATGGATATCCTTGAGGGCCACGGAGGCACCGATCCGCTTCTCGATCAGGAACGGGAACTCGACATTCTCCTTGAGCAAGTACACGGTGCCCTCGGCGACGCCCTTCACATAGGCATCTGCGCCCACCTGTTGATCGCCATAGCTGAGCTCTGTGCCCAGAGAGTCGAGCTCGACACGCCACTCGCCCTCGATCCGAACCAGATCGTTGGCCCGCTGGTAGACGCGATCGCGCCGGTTGCGCCAGATCTGCTTGGCCCGATCCTTCACTCGGAGCAGGGGCTCGGGCGGCGTGCGATCCTCGAGCAAGCCCGCCACCCGTTCGCGCACTCCGAGCTGCTTGAGCCCAGCCCGCACGTTCTGAGCGAGGTCGAGCTCGCCCTGGGCCAGCCGAATCGGCAAGGCCGCCCGGAGCATCTCGCGCCAGAGTTCACGGGAGAGGGACAGGGACAGGTGGGACATCGAGCCTCCGGGATATCAGACCATAGCGCACAAATAGCAGAGCCCGGCGGCGCGAACGCTACCGGGCTCCGGGGTCCCAAGGAACCGAGGCTTCAGCAGACCTCGGTGCTCCGGAAGAAGTACGCGCACTCGATGGCGGCGTTCTCGGGGCTGTCGCTGCCGTGCACGGAGTTCTCTCCGATGCTCTTGGCGAACATCTTACGGATGGTGCCCTCGGCGGCGTCAGCCGGGTTGGTGGCGCCCATGAGCTCGCGATTGCGGAGGACCGCGTTCTCGCCCTCGAGGACCATCAACACCACTGGGGAGCGGGTCATGAACTCGACGAGCTCGCCGAAGAACGGGCGCTCGCTGTGCACCGCGTAGAAGCCCTCGGCCTCCTGACGGGACAGGTGCTGCTTGCGCATGGCGGCGACCCGAAGGCCGCTCTCCTCGAAGTGGGAGACGATCTTCCCGATGAGGTTCCGCTCGACTGCGTCGGGCTTGATGATGGAGAAAGTACGTTCGATAGCCAAGATATGCTCCTATTTTCCCAGAACTTCGCGCATCTTCTCGCCCATTCCGCCGGGCGAGCGCACGATGTGGACTCCCGCGGCTTGCAGCGCCGCGAACTTGCTCTCTGCTGTGCCCTGACCGCCGCTGATGATCGCGCCGGCGTGGCCCATACGACGTCCCGGAGGCGCCGTAGCACCCGCGATGAAGCTCACCACGGGCTTGGTCATGTTGGCCTTGATCCATTCGGCGGCCTCTTCCTCGGCGGTGCCGCCGATCTCGCCGATCATGATGACCGCCTCGGTCTCGGGGTCGTCGTTGAACAGGGTGAGCACGTCGATGAACTTGGTGCCGATGATCGGGTCTCCTCCGATCCCCACACAGGTAGACTGGCCGAGGCCGACCCCTGAGAGCTGGCCCACCGCTTCGTAGGTGAGCGTGCCCGAGCGCGACAGCACGCCAATCGAACCGGGGGTGTGGATATGCCCAGGCATGATCCCCATCTTGCACTGGCCTGGAGTGATGACCCCGGGGCAGTTCGGCCCGACGAGGCGGGTCTTGCTGTTCTGCAGGTAGGCCCAGACGGTGACCATGTCACGCACCGGGATTCCCTCGGTGATGGCGATCGCCAGCTCGATGCCCGCATCTGCGGCTTCGAGGATGCCGTCCGCAGCGAAGGGCGGGGGCACGAAGATCATGGACGCGTTGGCGCCGGTCTGTTCGACCGCTTCGGCCACGGTGTCGAAGATCGGAATTCCGGTGTCTTCGAAGGTCTGGCCGCCCTTTCCGGGGACCACGCCGCCGACGACATTGGAGCCGTACTCGATGCACTGCTGGGTGTGGAATGCGCCGGATTTTCCGGTGATTCCCTGGGTGATGACGCGAGTTTCACTGTTTACGAGAATGGCCATGACTACGCTCCCACTGCCTTGACGATGGCATCCGCTGCCTCCTCGAGGGTCGAGGCAGCAATGATGTCGAGATCGGTGTTCGCGAGGATCTCCTTACCGAGCTCCGCGTTCGTACCGGAGAGGCGACACACGAGAGGGACGGTGAGCCCGACCTCCTGGACCGCCGCGATGACACCCTCGGCGATGACATCACACTGCATGATGCCGCCGAAGATATTCACGAGGATGCCCTTCACCGAAGGGTCGCTGGTGATGATGCGGAAGGCCGCAGAGACCTGCTCCTTGCCGGCACCACCGCCCACGTCGAGGAAGTTCGCAGGCTCGGCCCCCTTGAACTGGATGATGTCCATCGTAGACATCGCCAGCCCGGCGCCGTTGACCATGCAACCGATATTCCCGTCGAGCTTCACATAAGAGAGGTTCCACTTACCAGCGGCGATCTCGGAGGGATCCTCCTCGTGCTCGTCGCGGTATTCGACCAGATCCTTGTGCCGGAACAGGGCGTTGTCGTCGAAGCTCATCTTCGCGTCCAGAGCGAGGACCTCCCCGCCCTTGGTGACCACCAGGGGATTGATCTCGACCATCGCGCAGTCGCACTCGACGTAGGTGCGGTAGAGGCCCTGGAAGAGCTTCACGGCGCTACGCACGGCGGTACCGCGAATGCCGAGCCCGAATGCGAGCTGACGCGCCTGCCACCCTCCGAGCCCGGTGACGGGATTGACCCACACCTTCAGAATCTTCTCGGGTGTGTGCTCCGCGACTTCCTCGATGTCCATGCCGCCGGCTACGGAGGCCATGAACAGCACCTGGTTCTTCGAGCGATCGAGCAGCACCGAGACGTACAGCTCGCGGTCGATATCACAGCCCGCTTCGACGTAGACCGTGCGGACTTGCTTGCCCTCGATCCCCGTCTGTTTGGTCACGAGGGTGTTGCCCAGCATGGCCGCGGCCTGCTCACGAACCTCATCGAGGCTTCGGGCGAGGCGCACACCGCCCGCTCCCGGAGCATCCTTGCCCGCCGCAGCGAGGGCGATTGCATCCGCGTCGACCTGTTCCTTGAAGCGGCCCTTGCCACGTCCACCTGCGTGGATCTGGCTCTTGACCACCCAGAGCGAACCGCCGACCTTCCCAGCCGCTTCAACCGCGCCATCCGGAGTGGTCGCAGCCCCTCCTGCCAGCAGCGGCACTCCGAAGCGACGGAGCACTTCTTTTGCCTGATACTCGTGGATCTTCATCCTTTCCTCACATCACTGTCCGGCGGTGAACGCGGTGGACAAAACTGAACTTGCGCGGATCAGCGTTCCTGGTCCTGCGCGATGTACTTGGGTCGAACGATCGGCGCGCCCTTGCCGTTGCGAAAGCGTAGACGCTCGTCGACGATCTGGGCGCAGATACCCGTGATTCGGGAGAGCCCGAAGAGCACGGTGTAGTAGTTGCTATCCGTGAGGCCCGCCGCATTGAGCAGGGTGCCCGAGACCGCGTCGACATTGGGGAAGGGGTTGCTCACCTTCTCCATCCCCGAGAGCACCTTCACAGCCACATCCCGCAGCGTGAGCGCGGTCTGAAACAGTGGATCGTCGTTGTAGATGCGCTGACCGAGGGCATACTCGATCGTGGCTCTGGGGTCCTCGGCCCGCAGCACTGCGTGCCCGAAGCCGTAGATCTTCTGCTTGTTCGCCAGCGCATTGCGCACGAACTTCTCGACATCGGCCGGGTCGCTGCTGCCGACCGTGCGCACGAAGTTGAGGCAGTCCTGGTTGGCTCGACCGTGCAACGGACCGTAGAGCGCGGCCATTGCAGCGGTCATGCTCGCGAAGAGGTCGGCATGACCCGACGCGACAGCCTTTCCGGTGAAGGTGGACAGGTTCCCACCGCCGTGGTCCATGTGCAGGATGTAGAACACGCGCAGCAGCTCGGTGAGCCGCTCGGGATCGCCACCCGGCACGCCCAACATATGCACGAAGTTCTCGATGAGGCCGCGATCGGGGTCCGCCGCGATCGGGCTGCCCCAGCCGGACCGAATCCGGAAGATCGCAGCGACGAGCTCGGGGGCCCAGGCGATGAGGTTGCGAGCATCTTCGGCGTAGTCGCCGGTGCGCGCGGTCATGCCGAGGAAGTTCAGGCCCGCCATCAGCCACTCCATCGGGTGACCCTCGCGAGGCAGCACCGCCAATAGATCGAGGACCTTGGGCGGGAGCCCGGCCCGGGCACGCAGGTCCGCCTTGAACGCGAGGAGCTCGGCTTCGTCGGGCAGGTGGCGCTCGAGAAGCAGGTGGATCACCGCCTCGGGGTCGAGAGCCGCAAGATCTGCGATGGGGTAGCCGATGTACGAGACGCCGCGATCCGGATCGACCGCGGATGTGCGGCAGGTACCCACCGGAAAGCCCCGGAGGCCCGTGTTGAGGTGGGCTCGGGTGATCGTGAAGAGCGGCGCATCGGATTCGGACATGCAAGGCCTCGGAGAGGGCTGGAAGAGGTCTCGGATAGCCAGCCCGGAGGCCGAGCGCTACCTGCTGGCCCTCAGGCGCGTTCTGGGATACCTGCGCGGCTTCTGAACACCGCAACGAACGGAGCGCTTCGCATGCCTCTCCAGAACTACCTCTTCACGTCCGAGTCCGTCACCGAAGGTCACCCGGACAAGATCTGCGATTGCGTCTCCGACTCGATCCTGGACGCACACCTCGCACAGGATCCAACGGCTCGGGTCGCTTGCGAGACCAGCGTCAAGACCGGATTCGTCTTGCTCTCCGGCGAGATCACCTCGTCCGGGACGGTCGACTACCCCGCCGTGGTTCGCAAGGCCGTCCGCGACATCGGCTACACGCACTCGGATATGGGCTTCGACGCCGCGACCTGCGCAGTTCTGGTCGCCGTCGAAGAGCAGAGCCCCGACATCAGCCAGGGCGTCACCGCGGGCGAGGGCCTGTACACCGAGCAGGGCGCCGGCGACCAGGGAATGATGTTTGGCTACGCCTGCACCGAGACCGACGCGCTGATGCCCATGAGCATCTACTACAGCCATCGCCTCACCGAGGGGCTCTCGGCCGCTCGGCGCACCGGCCCCCTCGGCTTCCTCCGGCCCGATGGCAAGACCCAGGTCACCGTCGAGTACCGCGATGGCAAGCCCGTCCGTATCGACGCCATCGTCATCTCGTCGCAGCATGCCGAGTCGGCGACCTACGAGCAGATTCGCGAGGGCATCATCTCCGAGGTCATCGAGAAGACGATCCCCGCATCGCTGCTCGACGACAACACCCGTTACTTCATCAACCCGACCGGTCGCTTCGTGATCGGCGGACCGATGGGCGATGCCGGCCTCACCGGCCGCAAGATCATCGTCGACACCTACGGCGGGCACGGCTCTCACGGTGGTGGCGCCTTCTCCGGCAAGGACCCGTCCAAGGTCGACCGCTCCGCCGCCTATATGGGCCGCTATGTCGCCAAGAACCTCGTGGCGTCCGGATTCTGCGAGCGCGCGCTCGTCCAGGTCGCTTACGCAATCGGTGTGGCCGACCCCGTCTCCGTGATGGTCGACAGCTACGGCACCGGAAAGGTCAGCGACGAGAAGCTCACCGAGTGTGTGCGGGAGCTGTTCCCGCTCAAGCCCGCCGCCCTGATCAAGCACCTCGACCTGCTCAAGCCCATCTACCGCAACACCGCGGCACATGGGCACTTCGGCCGTCCTGAGTTCTCCTGGGAGAACACGGATATGGCCGACGCGGTCAAGAGCTACCTGGCCTGAAGAGTCGCGGAGGACGCCCAGCCGGCGTCCTCCATCGCGTCTCAGAGGGCGGCTTCTTCGCCCTCGTCATCGGCTCCGAGCTCGAAGCCATCGGGCTTGTCTGCACCGCGACGGCGCTCTACGCGGCGCTCCTTGCGACGGCGCAGCTGCATCTCCATCGTGTGGAACACCTTGTCCAGTGCGGTGCGGAGCTCTTCGTGCTCCTCCGCCGCTTTCTGGGTGTCGCCATGGGTCACCACGACGAGCTCGATGATCGCCTGACTGTGCTCGACGTTGACGATGAGATGCCCGTCGGCGTCCGAGTCCAGGAAGCGCTCCAGCTTGGAGTACAGGACTTCGGCGCGCTTCTTGATCTCTTCGCGTGGCCGGATGTTTCGGAAGCTGACTTCCAGAGGCATGAGGGCTCCAGGGGTTTGGATGAACTCCGGTTGGGAATGGACCAGGACGGCCCAGTGGGCCACGAATGGCCCGTCAGAACAGTGTCTTTCTCTTGGACGACGAGAGGAGTCCGAGCGCCTCTCGATACTTGGCGACCGTGCGGCGAGCCACGCGGATGCCTTCCTTCTCGAGTTGATTGGCGAGCGCCTGGTCGGAGAGCGGCTTCTTGGCATTCTCCTCGGAGATGAGTGCCTTGATGCGCGACTTGATCGCCTCTCCGGACATGTCTCCACCCGTCTGCTGGCGGACGCCTGTGGTGAAGAAGAACTTGAGCTCGTAGATCCCATGGGGCGTGTGCACGTACTTGTTGGTGGTCACTCGACTCACCGTACTCATGTGCACCCCGATGTCATCGGCAACGTCCTGAAGCACCATTGGACGTAGCCCAGAGACCCCCTGGTCGAAGAAGTCGCGCTGGAACTTGAGGATGCTCTCCATCACGCGCCGAATCGTCTTGCGGCGCTTGTTGATGGACTTGATCAGGAACTCCGCGCCACGCAGCTTGTCGAGCAGGTACTCCTTGTCGGACTTGGACGCGCCGCTCATGATCTTCTGGTAGTAGTTGCTGATCCGGAGATCTGGCATTCCGTCTTCGTTGAGCACCACGCGCCAGTCCCCGTTGAAGTCCCGCACATAGATGTCCGGCGTGATGTAGCGGGGCTCCCCACCGGAGTAGGCGCGCCCCGGATGGGGTTCGAGATCCTGGATCATCTTGTGGTACTCGACCACATCCTCGAGATCGAGATCGAGCTCCCGGGCGATCGCGTGATAATTTCGCCTCTCGAGATTACCCAGGTGGCTAGCCAGGATACGCTCGAAATTGTCATCCTCCGGGAAGTGCACTCTGGCCTGCAGGATGAGACACTCCGAGAGATCCCGAGCCCCACACCCGATGGGGTCGAGCCCCTGAACCAGCTCCAGGGAGTCCGACACCATCTCGGAGTCGAGCCCCGTCTCCACCGCGATCTCGTCCAGTGGGACCTCGAGGTAGCCCCGCTCATCGAGGTTGCCGATGATCGCCGCCGCCCCCAGCTCTTCGTCTGGATTGCATTTCTGGAGGTGCAGCTGCCAGATCAGGTGATCGGCCAGGGACTCGCCATAGGTGAGGTTCGTCTCGATCGGCGGTAGATCATCGTGAATCGTGCCGCCGGACATCGAGGCTGGAGCCGACTTCTGCTGGCTCATATGCTCGAGGAACTTCTCCCAGTCGACGCCTTCGTTCTCACCGTTCTGCTGCTCGTTCAGGTCCGCCTGTTGGGCCTCCGACTTCTCGCGCAGGTTGGCCTCGCCATCGCTCTCCGTACGCCCATCGGAGTCGGGCACCGCTTCGAGCGTGGGGTTCTCGAGCATCGCTTCCTGTACATGTTCCACCATCTCCAGGTGGTTGTACTGAAGCAACTTGATGGCCTGCTGAAGACGGGGAGTCATCACCAGGCTCTGGGTCATCCTCGCTTCGAGGCGAATATCGAGAGCCATTGTTCTAGGGTCCTTTTCTCGTCATCATCGACGCACGTACTTCCCTTGTCGCACACGCCCTCACGCGTGGGTGAACTCGCCAATCTCCCAGGGGCATCCGGATGAATCCTCAACCTGTCCGGCCGGACCCCATCCTACAAAGAGAGCCTATCCCGTGTAAAGGGGCTCGTTGGATTCGACGGCAAATTCCGTGCCCGCGTCGAAGGCGGTCCAGCTGCTTACAGCGGAGGAGGATGGGAATGGGGCCCTCCCCGCGGGCCCCGGCACCTCACGCGTCCGGGGTCGGCCGATGTGCCGACGGAGTCGCTCGGTCGCGCGAGACCGCCACGTCGGCTGCCCGCATCGCCTCGACTACCGCCTTGATGTAGCTACTGAATAGCGGATGAGGCTCGATCGGGCGGCTCTTGAACTCTGGATGAAATTGGCAGGCCAGGAACCAGGGATGGTCCCGCAGCTCGATGATCTCAGCGAGCTTGCCATCGGGAGACATGCCCGAGAATACAAGTCCAGCCGCGCGAAGGCGTTCGTGGTAGGCCGGATTGACCTCGTAGCGGTGCCGATGCCTCTCGGAGATGCTCGTTGAACCGTAGACCCGATGGGCGAGAGAGTCCTCGCTGAGCTCACAAGGCCAGGCTCCCAGCCGCATGGTGCCGCCCTTGTCTGTGACATTGTGCTGCTCATCCATGAGCTCGATGACCGGCTCGGTCGGATCGTTGTCGAACTCGCGGGACATCGCCCCTGGCATTCCTGCAACAGAGCGGGCGAACTCGACCACCGCGAGCTGCAAGCCCCAGCAGATTCCGAAGAAGGGCACATTGTTCTCGCGGGCATAGCGGATCGCCGCCATCTTCCCTTCGGCTCCACGCTCCCCGAATCCACCCGGTACGAGGACGCCATCGACCTGACCCAGACGCTCCCCCGGACGCTCGAGGTCGATCTCCTCGGAGTCGATGAACACGAGCTCTACCCGAGCCGAGTTCTGCAGCCCCCCGTGATGCAGGGCTTCGTTGAGGCTCTTGTAGGTGTCAGCCAGGTGCACATACTTGCCCACGATCCCGATTCGCACGGTGTAGGCGGGCTTGTAGAGGCGCTGGACGACGTCCTCCCAGCGGTCGAGCTGAGCACGGCTGGCCCAGATCCCGAGCTTGGAGAGCACGCGATCGTCCACCCCCTCGGAGTGGAGCTTGAGCGGAAGCTCGTAGATATGTGCCACATCCTGGACCGCGATCACGTCCTCGATCGACACATTGCAGAACAGGGAGATCTTCTGCTTGAGCTCGCGCGGCATGGGATGCTCTGTTCGGCAGAACAACAGATCCGGCTGGATGCCGACCTTCATCATCTCCTTCACGGAGTGCTGGGTGGGCTTGGTCTTGAGCTCTCCCGAAGTCTTGATGTAGGGCAACAGGGTGAGGTGGATGTAGAGCACATTCTCCGCACCCGCGTCGTTGCGGAACTGGCGGATGGCCTCGAGGAAGGGAAGCCCCTCGATATCGCCTACCGTACCCCCAACCTCGATGATGGCCAGGTCCGCGTCTTCACTGCCCTCGGCGATGCGACGCTTGATCTCGTCGGTGATGTGCGGAATCACCTGGACCGTGCGACCCAGGTACTCCCCTGCCCGCTCACGCTCGATCACCGACTGGTAGACCCGTCCGGTGGTGAAGCTGTTCTTCTGCCCCAATCGGACCGAGGTGAAGCGCTCGTAGTGGCCCAGGTCGAGATCGGTCTCGGCCCCATCATCGGTGACGAAGACCTCTCCGTGCTGGTACGGCGACATCGTGCCCGGATCGACGTTGATGTACGGATCCATCTTGATGTTGGTGATCCGGAGTCCCCGAGACTCCAGCACCGCTCCGAGCGCAGCCGCCGAGAGGCCCTTACCCAAGGAGGACAGCACTCCGCCCGTGATGAAGATGTACTTCTGCCGCATGGACTCACCCTCCGGATGTCGCTCGCAGGGCGGAGAGCTGTGCCCAGGTATCGACCGCCGGTGCGGATGCTCCAACGGTGACGACCCGAATGGCTGAGCCCCTCTCGAGCCATGTGAGCTGCTCGAGACCTTCAGCGCGCGCCCTCGCACTGATCGGCCCCGAAGTAACCCGCAGCAGGGCCTCCCGGGTGAAGCCATACAAGCCCAGGTGTAGGTGACCCATCCCCTCGCGCCAGGAACGGCTGAAATCAACGGCCCAGCCGCGCTCTACACGGACCTTGACCCTGGAAGGATCACCGCGATCGCACCCGCTCAGGGGTGAGGCGAGAGTGGCGATCTGCGCGCCGTCCATTGCCGCAGCGAGGAGGCGTACATGTTCCGGGTCAAGCCGAGGCTGGTCTCCCTGGATATTGAGCAGCACCTCCGCGCGGATCGACAGAGCCGCCCGAGCAACCCTCCGGGTGCCGTTGAGCTCCGGCCCCGTCTCGATTACCTGCCCACCGAAGGAACGGATGGCTGCGGCAATCTCCGGGCTGTCTGTCGCGACGAAGACGGGCCCCACCTCCGCCTCCACGGCCCGGCGACGCACATGCTCGACGATGGGGAGCCCCTCGATGAGCTGGAGCGCCTTTCGGGGGACCCGAGTGGAGTCCAGCCTGGCGGGGATCACCACACTCAACGACGTCACGGCCGGCTCCACAGAGTGGAACCAGCCGCGTGGTGGGGACCGCGTGGCGCCCGAGCGCCCGCGGAATACCCGAACCGATCGGAGATCAGCGCTTCGAGAACTGGAAGCGACGACGTGCGCCAGCGCGGCCGTACTTCTTACGCTCGACCTTACGGGCATCGCGAGTGAGCAGGCCCAACGGCTTGAGCGCGGAGCGATGGTCCGGGTTGACCTGGAGCAGCGCACGGGAGAGCCCGAGACGCACCGCACCGGCCTGACCGGACTTCCCGCCGCCCTTCACGGTGATGTAGGCGTCGAACTGCTCGCCAGATTCGGTGATATCGAGGGGACGACGAAGGTCCATCACCAGGGTGGCCCGGGGGAAGTACTCTGCGAGGGGAAGGTTGTTCACCATCACCTGGCCCGTACCAGGGCGAAGGAAAACGCGCGCGGTTGCCGACTTGCGGCGACCGGTGCCATAGTACTGAACGAATTCGGTAGACATGAGGGTCCTTACTGGTTCGGGCTAGCCCGGAAACGGCTGGGGCTTCTGGCCGGCATGGGGATGCTCGGCTCCGCCGTACACCTTGAGCTTCTTGATGAGCTGACGCGACAGGAGATTCTTGGGCAGCATGCCCTTGACGGCCTGACGGATCATGCGCTCGGAATCGGTCTCGCGCACCGTGCGAGCATCTGCCGACTTCATGCCACCCGGGTGGCCGCTGTATCGGTAGTAGTGCTTGCGATCGAGCTTCTTGCCCGAGAGCCTCACCTGAGTCGCGTTGGTGACGATCACAAAGTCACCGGTGTCGACGTGGGGAGTGAACTGGGGCTTGTGCTTGCCCCGCAGCAGGGTGGCGATGCGGGTGGCAAGACGGCCGAGCTCGTAGTCGCTCGCGTCGACTACGTACCACTGGCGATCTACCTCACCGGGCTTTGCAGAATAGGTCTTCATGAGTGTTCCTTGGTCGGGGTCCCGACAACCCAGCCGGAGTATCGGGGCCGCCGGGCAGTGTCAACGGAGGGGATTCACGGGTTGGGCACAACGAGCAGCTGATTCATCTCTGTACCGGCCTCGAACTGCTGAAAGAACACATCCGTCGTACCGTTGCGGCCGTCCGTCCACGCCGCCTCGATCATGCCGTCGCGGATCTCGAAGTTGAGATCGGTCTTGAAGGCCGTGCCCTTGCCCACGGAGTCGACCCGCAGACGGTCGTTCGAGGTCCACGATGCCTGGTCGCCGCCGCTGAGGCTGTAGTCGTAGTAGATGTCGTTGAAGCCGAGATCCGCCTCATCGGCCACCTGGTCGAGCCACGCAGCCGCGACCTGATCCCCTGCGCAGGAGAGCCGAACGTCCAGAGAGGCCCGCTCGCCTTCCTGCTTGTGATCGTCCAGCTGGAACTCGGCCTGCTGCCAGTTGCCTGCGACGGCGTTGTTGTACCAGATGCGGTAAAAACCGCCTGGACGGGCGTCGTGCCACGCCACATGGCCCTTGTTCCCGCTGACACAGACATCCGGATAGAGCGACTGGTTGAAGCCCGCAGAGTCCGTAGAGTCGGCCCGCTGGTCTGGCCCGAAGCTGACCCCGGCGTCGCCGGAGTAGGCCATGTACACATCGTTGGCTTCGCCGTTCCGGTCGTCGTGCCAAGCGATGTAGATATTCCCGCCGTCTGCCCCGATCTTGGGGACGAAGCTGTTGTTTGCCCCCTCGGCATCCGTCGTGTCGATCCGGATATCGGAAGGGAAGCTCAGCCCGCCGTCGGTCGAACGCGAGAACCAGACATCCGAGCCTGCCGCAACACCGGCCGCACCACCGCGGAAGTCCTCCCAGACGACGAATAGCTGATCGGGCCCGTTGAGGGCGATCTGTGGGAAGGCGGACCACGCGCTACCGGGCAGATCGCTGTCGACCCGAACCGGCGGAGCCCACTCGAGCCCACGGTTGAAGGACTGGGCCATGAGGATGTCGAAGGCCCCATTGAGGTTGTCCGACCACACCACATAGACCTTGGGATCCGAGGTCACGATGCGCGGGTTGAAGCTGTTGCTGCGCCCGTCGGTGTCGTTCTCGAGCAGACGATCCTCTGGGAGCCAGTTGGTGCCCTGATCGCTGGAGACCTGAAAGTAGATCTGGTGGCTCTCCACCTCTCCGTCCCGATCGTCTTCCCACACGATGTAGACGAGCCCGTTCGAGTCACACGCCACGTCGGGGTTCCAGACATTGGAGTCGCCGAACTGGTTGACCTGGATCGCCGCAGGCAGCCAGCCCTGATCGCGCCCCTCTACGGGGAGCTTGCGGTTCATCCAGACGTTGGGAAACCCCGTGCGATCGTCGACCCAGACTACATAGGTCGTGCCGTCCGGAGCGACACACATGCGGGTGCTGTGGCTGTCGACGGAGTCTCGTTCGCCAGCTTGATCGATACGGAAGTCGCTGGAGACTCCCTGTTGCGGAGGGCCTCCACACTGCGCGGCTACGCAGCACAGAGCGAGAACCGGAACCATACGCTTCATGCAATCCTCCGAAGGACGGGCAGTGGCCCCTAACGCGCTGGGCCCAGCTTGCCCGTTCCGGACGCGACCCGCGCGCGAGAGCTTGACAGCGGTCGTCGCCGTGGTAATCCTCGCCCCCCTATTCGAGGTATTGCAGATGCCGCTCGACAAGACCAAGCTCGGAACCCGCTACGTGTGTTTCGCATGTGGAACCAAGTTCTACGACCTGAATCGCCCGGTTCCGACCTGTCCCGAGTGCAGCGCCGACCAGTGCGATGCCCCGGTTCAGGACATGAAGGCCATCATCGCTCGCAACAAGCGCGCAGCAGCAGCAGCTCCTCCGGAGCCCGCCGAGCCCGTAGAGACCAAAGAAAAGGAGCCGTCCGACGACGACTCCGACGGCCTCTTCGACAGCAAGGACGAAGAAGACGGCGAAGAAGAGGAAGAGGCCGAAGAAGAAGACGAGTAGCCTACTCGTATTCCACAGACTCCAGCGTGAGACCTTGCGCTGGGGCGGTCATTCCGGCCTGGAAGCGATCTCGGGCCTCCAGGATCGGCTCGAGTTGCTCCGCCGGTATGCGCCCCTGTCCGACATCCAGGAGCGTGCCCGCGAGGATTCGCACCATGTGTCGCAGGAATCCGTGGCCGCGGATCTTCAACATCACCTGATCATCAACCCGTTGCACCTCCGCAGCCGAGATCGTCCGGGTCGCATGGAGCGCCTGACATCCCGCCGCTCGAAGCGAGGTGAAGTCACGGGTGCCCACCACCGCCTGAACCGCCTGATGCATGGCCGCCTCGTCCAGTCGCCCGCGCACATGCCACACCCGACTTCCATGCAGAGGAGATCGGGTGGGTCTGTCCATCCAGGTGTACCGATAGCACTTGGTCTTGACGCTCCGACGGGGGTCGAAGTCCTCGCGGACCCGTACCGCTCCGATCACCGCGATCTGCCGCGGTAGGAAGAAGTTCAGACCATCCCGGACCGCCTTCTCAGAACGAATGGTCTCGACCACGAAGCTCGCCACCTGCTGCTCTGCATGGACCCCGGCGTCGGTTCTGCCACTCCCAGACACCCGCACCCGCTCGCCGAATAGGCGCTCGACTGCGTCCTCCAAGGCGCCCTGGATGCTCGGCCCGTTGGGCTGGACCTGCCACCCGACGAATCCGGCACCGTCATACTCGAGATCAATGCGCCAACGCATGGAGGAGACCGCCGGTTCAGTAGTCGAGCTTGAGCCCGATCGTCAGCATGCTCCCCGAGAAGTCGAAGCCATCCACATTGGGCTTGGACCACGGCATGTCGCGGGAGTCGACATTCTGACGCCGCCACTCCATGGTGAGGTAGGTGTCGTTGATGCCAGTCTGGGCTTCGAGCAAGCTCGCCCGAGCGGGTGAGAAGATGTCGAGCAATAGGCTCCCACCGATGGCATAGTGGTTACCCAGCTTGCTACCGCCGATCTTGTCCTTTCCGCCGGAGTCGTTGTCGGTGAGCTCCGTGAATGGGATGTAGTCAGCCCCCAGCCGGACGTGGGGCACGAACAGCTGCTCATCCAGGATCTGGAGCCGAAACGTACCCGACAGCCCGAGCGGATACCAGGTGAGCATGGTCTTCACGTCGGAATCCGAGCCGTCCGCGGATACCGTGGTTGCGAGCTCTTGGTAGAAGCCGACCTCGACATCGATCTCGAAGAACCGGAACAGCTGTGGCCCAAACTCCATCTGGAGCATGTTGTGGCTGCCCTCGCCGTACACGCTCTTGATATTCTCGTCCTTGAGGTCGAGGAAGCCCCCATATCGGAGCTCGAAGTTCCCGCGCTGGGGACCGAGGTCGCCCTTGTCTTCCGCGGCCTGGGCAGGAAGCGCGACCATGAGCGCCACTCCAGCGAGCCAGAAGCCTCGACGACGACGCGCCAGCAAGGCCAGACCGGCGAGCCCACCGGCCAACCAGCCCGATGACGACGCCGTCGCACAGCCCCCCTTCTCGCCGGCGAGATCGGACGCTCGGAAGTCGAGCTCCGGGACACCCTGGACGACGTTGCTCATGCTGCTCTCCTGTCCGCCAGCGTCCGTTGCTCGGACGCCAATGTAGTACGTGGTGCCGTTCTCGAGGGGCTCGAGCCGCACAGTTACGGTTGCCCCGGGCTCGGCATTGATCTGAAGCGGTGAGGCGGGCCCGCCATCGATCCCCGAAGGACCTCCGGTGGAGTAGTCCGCTGATACCCATGGCTGGTCCGAGATCCACACCGAATAAAAGTCCAGGTCCGCGTCCTCGATTCCGTCGAATATGAGCAGCAGGGCCCCGTTTGCGAAAGAGACATTCGCGTCTGTGATGGACGGGGGCATGGGTGCGGCATCGACGCTCACGTCCACCCGGGCGTGCCCCTTGATGCCACGGCTGTTGGTCGCCACCACATAGATGCGATTGGCCCCCTCCGTCCAGTTCTCGTTGACGGTGACGGTGACGGTCTCGGTCTGGTCCCGATCCGCGGTGGTGCCGGTCGCCAGAACGGTTCCATTCCCGGACCGATCTCCGCCGCGGGTGACCACCCAGTCCGACTCGTCATCGACCGTGAACTCGAGCTCGAAGCTGTCCCCAACGGTGCCGGACTCGATGGTCGCCGACGATTCGACCCAAGGCCGGGCGGTGATGATCTGAACATTCCCGCCCGAACCTCCTCCGAAGGTGTATTCCTCGTTTGCCACGGCATCTTGGATGTTGATCTCCGCGTCCGGGTTGACGAAGACCGGGGCGTTCAGGTCGACGATGGTGCCCCCGGAGAGCTCGTAGATCCACAGACCCAGGCCCGATACCATCAGCCACTCATCCCCAGGAATGGTGCTGGCGACGACCGCGCGAGCGCCGGTGAACCCGGTAAAGGGCACCCCGTAGCTCCCCTGCACGGGCCGGTAGTCGAACAAGAACCCGGCATCGGTGTCGACCGCCCAGAGCTTCCCACCGCCAGCGGCCACATCGTCGATATTGTACAGGCTCGCCCCGACCAGACCGCCTGGCGTGACCCCGCCCGTAGACAGATTGACCAGGGTGGTGAGCCCCGAACCATGGGCGATGTACAGGGTCCCCTGATCGACGACGCCCTCCTGGAAGCCGGCGCCGACGGTCTGCGGGTTGACCGTGTAGTTGGAGTCGATCTGACCATTCACGGCATTCGAATACGGTGCGTAGACGTGCATGAAGCCGGCGCTGCCCGTGTCCTCGAACAGGTAGAGGCGAGGTTCGGCTGCATCTCCGTCCCACCAGATGCCCTCGAAGGGATCGCCCTCCACGGTGACTCCGATGGAGACGTTCTCTTCGAGATCTTCGTCATACACGGGCTGAAGAAGCTCGTTCGACCAGATCCACCAATGAACACTCCCGTCGTCGCAGGAGACGAAGAGGTCCTGGTCCCCCGGATCCGCCAACAGGGACGGAACGATCGCCACACCGGTGACGCCACAGGGAAGGTCGACCGACTGGGGAACCCAGGAATCAACCGGCAGCACCCACAGAGCGCCCGTGCTTCGATCCCGACCCGCGACGATCTCGTTGTCTTGGCTGATCGCCATCCGCTCGATGGCGCCGCCACCGACGGAGATCCGACCGGGGTTGCCGTCAGGAGGAAGCGCGAATGCGAGAGAAATCCACAACATGCTCAGCACCGTAGCAAGTCCCGGGCCAACTCGCTGCGGTGAACCGATGGGGAGGAGGACTCCGAAAGTCCACGAAGAACGTGGGCCGAGGATCCATCGGCACCGAGCAGGTCGAGCAACCCTGACACCCTGTCAGCAGGGTGAGTCGACCCCGTGTAGCGCTGACGATCTGTCAACGCAACAGCACCCCACCCAGTCCGACCGCCACAGTCGCGCTGGCCCGAAGATTGTCCATGGACGCCCAGATTCGCAGTACTTCGCCTTGCTCGTCGACACGAATTCGCCCGGCCTGGGCAAAGGGCCGGCCCTCGACCCGCCGAGGACGGGGCAGCCCGCGGGTGGCATCACCCTCCTCGATCTCAACCCCCCCATCCTGGAGAATCTGGGCGACGAGATCAGCCACCGGCCGCTTGTTCGGCTCGATCCGCAGCTCCATGGAGAGCCCGGAGAAGACCGGAACGCCCACCCGCATCACGGTGCACTCCAGCCCAGTAAGACGGGAGATCTGCTCTGTGACCCGCGCTTCGGACTCGGTCCACCCCGCCTGCAGAGGCTCGCCGCAGCTAGGCAGCAGATCGAAGGCGAGGCCATCGGGGAAGATCTTGCGAGGAGGGGTACCCGCATTGAACAGGGACACGACCTGTGCCGAGAGCTCCTGGATGGCATCGCGACCGAAGCGGGAAGCGGGCACGAAGAAGGTGGCCTCGCAGGCACCGCCGAGCCCCGCTCTCTCGAGTGGACCGAGCACCGAAGCCGCGAGAATGGCCTCCGGGGTAGGTACCGCGAGCACCCGGGCCGGGGCCGCGGCGATGACCTCGGGGTTGACCCACGGAATACCGATGGGAACCGCATCCGAAGCCAGAGCACCGGAGACATCGACCACCGGCACGCCCTTGTGAATGGCTTGGGTTCCCCACTCCATCGCGGCCTCGTTGGGCAGCGCGAGGAATAACAGATCCAGGCGTTCAATCGCCTCATCACCGATGTCATCAACGGCGACATTGACGCCGTTGTACTCGACAAACGGAGTCTTGGATGCCGCCCGCGCGAGGGGCACCACCTCATCGGGCTTGTACGGAGCCCGCTCCAGCGCCGCGACGATCTCCCTACCGAGGGCGCCTGTCGCGCCCGCCACTCCCACTACTGCCATGACCACCCTTCCATCGAACCTGGGACCGGTCCCTATACTCCGGTTCGAGGCGGAATGGCATCTGGAGCGCGCACGTAGACGGGCATCACGAAGGCCGGATCGCCGGTTGCGCCTTCTGCGAGCGAGCGTCTCGCGAATTCGACAAGGGCGTCGACGCTGGGGTGATCTGCTTCCTCGGCGACGCGCCCGCCCGCCGCTTCGATCCGATCCCGGTAGACAAGCGCCCCCTCGCCCGTCGCGAGGAAGCCGGGTGGACCCTGTAGAAGCGCTTCCCGCGGGTCGAGATCACGAGGAATAAAGCCATCTACTTCCCACCCCACATACACCCGTCCCTTGCGAGCATCGAGTAGGGCCACATCGCTACGGGCTCGACGGGCGCGGGATGCAAGCGAGCTGTACCCATACAGAGGCACCCCCAGCGACTCAGCGAGGCCCTGACCGGTCGCCAGGCCCACACGAAGCCCGGTGAAGGCCCCAGGGCCAACCGCCACGGCTACCGCCTCTACCTGGGCGAAAGAGCCCCCCGCCAAGTCCAGGAGCCAGGGTACGAGCCGGGTCTCCCCACCTCTCGTCACCCTCTCGGTCCGCACGCGGTCATCGACGGCGACTCCGAGCACCGGACCGCAGGTATCGAGGGCGATGATCAACGCATCAACCCGAGAGCCAACGGTTGACGTCCATCACGGTGACCATGAGCATGAGCGCCGCCAGCGCGAGGATCCCGACCATCTGGACCTTCTCCCGAATTTCCAGGGAGAGCGGGCGACCGCGAATTCCCTCGATGGTGTAGAACACGATCTGGCCCCCATCGAGCACCGGTACCGGGAGCAGGTTGACGATACCGAGAGAGAAGCTGATGGTCCCGAGCAGCCGAGCAAAGCCGTGGAACCCAGCCTCAGCACCCTGCCCTGCGGCCCGGAAGATCTCGACCGGCCCCCCCAGCGCCTCCTGGGGCTTGAGGTCGAAGGTGATGAGCTTACCCAGCACTCCGACCGTCATGCGGAAGACCTCGGAGCCCTGCTGGATTGCCTGCGGTACCGCCTCTACGAAGGAGTAGTACTTCTGCACCATGGGCCCTTCGACATAGGCTGTTGGGTACCTCTCGACCCCCATGATCGGCCGAAATCGAACCTCGCCACGAACGATTTCACGAGTGAGTTGAGGGGTGAGAGTCAGGGTCTGCAGCCGCCCCTCGCGGATGATCTCGACATCGATCGCCAGCGGCCCTTCAGCCTCGGTGCGCCCCTCCATCGAGGCGCTGGTGAGTCCCATCAGATCCGTCCAGCTGCGGACCGGTTGGCCATTGATGCGGTACAGGCGATCCAAGGGCATCAGACCGGCGGTCGCCGCTGCAGTCGGAATGGTCTGCACCGCCCCACAGCCTCCTCCACCCGGAAGCGGCCTCTCCTGGATGACGCTGCCGATGTAGACCATCACTGGCACCAAGCCCCAGTCGTTCTGCCAGGAGTCGCCTGCGCGGGGGCTCCAGCTGGGATCGCGCACCAGCGTGGCCTTTTGGTGTACCCGCTGGTCATCGACCACCCGGATGTACTCCACCTGGTGGGATCCGGGCGCCTCCAGGGCCGCCATCACTTCAGGCCAGGTCCTTACCTCGGTCTCATCGATGCGCTCGACCATATCCCCGATGCGCAGCCCCGCCGCCCATGCAGGTGAGGAGGGGTCGTCCACCCCGATTCGGCTCGAGCGACTGGTCGCCTGAACGCCGAAGCTCTGCAGATCCACATAGCCATCGAAGGAGAACTCGATGGTGCCCCCGGGAAGCGTGATGCTGCGCTGGGCTCCATCTCGCTCCACCGTCATCACCAGATCCTGGTCCGGCGCCTCGTCGAGGAGCCGGGTGAGGTCGGAGAACACCTCGATGGGATGGCCATTCGCCTCCACGATCTCGTCGCCCACGTGGAACCCCAGCTGCTCCGCCGGAGACCCCTCGAGCACAAGCCCCACGATGGGTGCGCTCTGTGGTTCGCCGGTCATCATCACCACGGTGAACACGATGAACGGGAGCACGAGGTTGAATGCCGGGCCCGCGAACATCACCATCAGCCGTTGCCACACCGGCTTTCGCATGAAGTCGAGCTCGGGGTCTACACGAGAGCTGGCGTCCTCTTCGCCGAAGGGATCGGCTCCCGACATCTGCACATACCCACCGATGGGCAAGGCGCTGACCCGGTAGTCCGTGCCCCGCCACCGGAACCCGAACAACCGAGGCCCCATGCCCACGGAGAACACCGGAACGCCGACCTTGAACAGCTTGGCGACGATAAAGTGCCCAAATTCGTGGATCACCACGAGCACACCGATCATCACGAGACCCGCGATGCCATTCCGTACGATACCGGTGAACGCAAGTGCTGGCAGGACAGTCATCAACCCTTCACGATTGTAGCGTAGCCATACACGAGCGCCCCTACGAACAACACGCTGTCGATTCGGTCGAGCAGCCCGCCGTGGCCCGGCATGATCGTGCCCGCATCCTTTACACCATATGCCCGCTTGAGCATCGACTCGGACAGATCTCCGAGCACGCCCGCGGTACAGCCCACCACCCCGAGGATCAGGCAGTCGACGATCGTGGCATCCGGCAAGCCAATCCGCGCGATGATGAACACCCCGATGGTGGCCGTGAGGATGCCACCGACCATTCCCTCGACCGTCTTCTTGGGGCTGATCCGCTCGTACAGCTTGTGCTTACCGAGGGATCGACCCGCGAAGTATGCGCCCGTGTCGCCCAGCCAGGCGATGCCCAAGACGACGAAGCACCACGCCAGGCCGTCATCGAGGTGCCGAAGTGCTGCGAGGAAGGGAAGCAGCCCCATCCACGCGACTCCGAGCGCGTATCGGCCCGCGCGGTCGGCCGCCCTGGCGAGCTCCTCTCCCGGCCTGAGCGTGACGAAGATGAGCGTGGCCACCGTGTAGAACGCGAGCAGAGTGGAGTGCTGAGTCGGGAAGTAGAGCAGGCCGACGGTTTGGGCAGCGAGCCCGAGCCCGAGCCACGCGATCGCCGGGCCACGGTCGTCTGGGAAAGCCATGCCCGCGTACTCGGTGATGCACACGAGCAGCACCAGGATCACGATGATCTCGACCGCGACCGTACCGCCGAACACGACCGCCGGAAGCAGCACAGCCAGCCCACCCAGGCCCACGATGAGTCGGGTCTTCATGAGCTCGACCCCGAGAGCTGCTCGGCCGTTCGACCAAACCTGCGCTGCCTCGCAGCATAGGCGGCGAGGGCCTCGTCCAGCTGCTCCACATCAAAATCTGGCCAGGGGGTCTCGGTGACCCAGAGCTCCGCGTAGGCGAGCTGCCACAGCAGAAAATTGGACAGGCGCAGCTCGCCGGAGGTGCGGATCATCAGGTCCGGGTCGGGCAGATCGCTGAGGTACAGGTGCCTCGAAAGCAAGGCTTCGTCGATCGCTTCTGGGTCGAGAGTGCCCGCCTTGACCTCGCGGGCGACCTGCTGAACCGCCTCCACGATCTCGGCCCTGCTGCCATAGGACAGGGCGAGGTTGAGCCACATTCCCTCGTTGTCGGCCGTGTACTCGGTGACCTTGTCGAGGAGGTAGCGGACATTCGTGGGAAGCCGGTCGAGCTGCCCGATACCCCGCAGCCGAACTTTGTTGAGCATCAGCTCGTCGGCCTCTTCCTCGAGATACCGAGCCAGCAGCGCCATGAGCGCCTGCACCTCGAACTCCGGCCGGCCCCAGTTCTCGGTGGAGAAGCTGTACAAGGTCAAGGCCTCGACATCCCGCTCTCCACAAGCGCGGACGATGCGACGCACCGTGTCCGCACCCGCCTCGTGTCCCTTCACCCTCTCGAGCCCGCGTGCCTGGGCCCAGCGACCGTTGCCATCCATGATGATGGCGATGTGCCGGGGCGTCATCAGACCTCCAGGACTTCGGCTTCCTTGGCCTGAACCGTGGCATCAGAGCGCGCCGTGAATTTATCGGTCAGCTCCTGCACCAGCTTGAGGAAGCGATCCCGATCGTCCTCGGAGATCTCGCCTTCCTTCTCTGCGCCCTTGAAGATATCGTTGTATTCACGGCGAATATGACGCATGCGGACTTTGATGTCCTCTCCCGCCGAGCGACACATTTTCACCAAATCCTGCCGGCGCTCTTTGGTGAGAGCCGGAACCGGCAAGCGCACCACCTGCCCGTCGCTGCTGGGGTTGAGCCCAAGACCTGCCGCGATGATTCCCTTCTCGATGTCCACGATGGTGGTCTTGTCCCACGGAGTGATCACAAGGAGCCGCGCATCTGGAGCCTGCACCGTTGCCAGCTGATTGAGCGGCATGACCGCGCCATAAGACTGGACCTGGACCTGGATTTCCTCCACCAGCCGGGGAGATGCCCGACCCGTGCGCACCTTGGAAAGCTCGCGAGCGAGTCCCTCCAATGCGCCGTTGAGGTCGTCTTCCATCGACTCTAGATACTCGTCCATAGGCTCACTCCGAGAACATCGCAGCTAACCGAGTCCAGTCGACCGGCAACAATCCGTGTTCAGGGAAGACGGATCCCGCTATGATGAGGTCGTTCCATCGGGGACGGATTGTATTGAGGCTGCCTATGCGCATCGTCCGACTGTTCGGGCCACCCACGCTGTTGACGCTCGTTGTACTCGGGGGATTCGCGTCCTGCGACACCTACGAGGCTCCAGAATATGTGCCCTTTCACGAGGCATTCGTCTGGGGTCCCGGCCATGGCCCTCCTCTCGAGGAGGTCGCGGTCGACGGCGGCGTGGACACCGACGGAAGCTACGATGCCAACCCGTTCTGCGAGAAGTGCCATGTCGACTCGGCGGCCTTCCAGATCGCAGAGGGGATCACCAACCGGCTCGACAAGGTCGTCGTCCCCGATCAACCCGGCTCGGGCTGGGTCACCCAACCCTCCCAGCTCTGCGAAGACTGCCACCCCAACCCGATCGGCATCGATATCACCGCACCTTGTGCCCTCGACGACACCTCCGAGTGGTGCCGATACCAGCGCGGAAGCCTCCACGTCGCGCCCTTCGAAGCACCCACATGCGGCGGAGGGGCTTGTCATCAGCTCTACCCCCCGACCACCTGGGTCGTAGGCGGCGGGAACGGCGGCTCCCACAACACGCCCCCGCTCAGCGAGCTCTTCCCGCTCACCGGCGGCCACGATCCGAACGTCAATCCACTGGCCCCCGTCTGTACCGACTGCCACCTCGATCCCGGCGGGGACTACACGTTGGAACGGGGCAAGTCCACCTACTGCTCGCCCTGCCACACTCGTGCGGGAGAAGGAAAGGATGAAACCCACTATCCTCCGGACCGAGTAGGGTGGACCGACGAACGCGAGCGCGACTGCTTCAGCTGCCACGCGACCGTCACCACTGGCAACGACATGATCATGCCGGACACCTGGGCGGAGGTCACCTACCAGCACATCTTCCGCTTCCCGCATCGCACCGTGGTCGACTGGGACGTGGACCCGCCCACCCCGCGCCCCGTAGATGAATGGAAGTCCGGCTGCGATACCTGTCACGACGTAGGGCTCGTGACCACCGGCTCCAGCTATGTCGACCTCGCCGACGGCCGCTTCAGCTGTGGACGCAGCGGCTGCCACGACTTCGCACAGCTCCAGACCGACTATTCAGCATTCCACGGGAATATCTACAACGACCTGGGAAGCTGCAACGAGTCGAACTGCCACCCCAGCGGCACCGTGGTCGGCGATAGAGAGCCCAACTAAGCCTCAACGAGTCGACGCAAAAAAGCGCTCCAGGGACCCCCCCGGAGCGCTTCTCGAGTACCGACGTACGCTCGGTCAGCCGACCTGCGCGGCGACCTCTGCAGCAAAGTCGTCCTTCTTCTTCTCGAGACCCTCGCCCAGCACGAAGCGCGCGAAGCGGCGGATCTTGATGTTCTCGCCGATGCGGTTCACGCGATCGGTGAGGATGTCTGCGACGGTCTTCTTGTCGTCCATGACGAACTTCTGGTTCATGAGGCACTTGTCCTCGTAGAACTTGTTCATACGGCCGGTAACGATCTTGTCGGCGATGTGGGCAGGCTTGCCCTCTTCGATGACCAGCGCCTTCTGGACCGCACGCTCCTTCTCGATGGCATCCTCGGGGACATCATCGACAGATACGTACTCTGGCCCGGCGGCCGCGATGTGCATCGCGATCTCCTTGCAGAGCAGCTGGAAGTCCTCGTTCAGCGCTACAAAGTCGGTCTCGCAGTTGATCTCGACCAGCACGCCGATCTTACCGCCGGCATGGATGTAGCTGTGCACGAGGCCCTCGGATGCAAGCCGGCCCGACTTCTTCGCGGCCTTGGCGATGCCCTTGCTACGAAGCCAATCGATGGCTTTGTCGAGGTCGTCTTCGTTCGCGACCAGTGCCTTCTTGCAGTCCAGGATTCCAGCGCCGGTGCGCTCGCGGAGCTGCTTGATCTCTGCCATTCCCATGGGTTGGTTCTCCTCTGGGGGGGTTCAGTTGGCCGGTGCTTCCGGAGCCGGCGCGGCTTCCGGAGCAGGGGCAGCTACGGGCTCGGCCGCGGGCACCGCTGCAGGAGCAGCAGCCTCGACCTCCGGGGCTGCAGGACGAGTAATGACCTCGGCTTGCCCGTCTTCGGCACCCTTGAACTCGGCCTGGGCGCGGGTTGTACCGGCCTGGCTACCCTCGATCACGGCGTCTGCGACGGCCGCGGTGAACAGGCGAATCGCCTTGAGGGCATCGTCGTTTCCGGGGATGACATGGGCGATAGGACCGGGATCGCAGTTGGTGTCACACAGCCCCACGACCGGGATGCCGAGCTTGGTGGCTTCCTTGACGGCGAGGTGCTCCTTCTTGGGATCGATGACGAACATGATGCTCGGAAGGCCCTTGAGGGACTTGATCCCACCGAGGTTCTTCTCCATCTTGGCGATCTCACGGGTGAGCTCGAGAGCTTCCTTCTTGGTGAGGAGCTCGAAGCGACCCTCGTCCCGCGCATGCTCGAGCTGGTTGAGGCGCTCGAGGGACTTCTTCACGGTGGCCCAATTGGTGAGCGTGCCACCAAGCCAACGATTGTTTACGTAGTACATGCCACATCGGCCCGCTTCTTCGGCCACGATCTCACGCGCGGCGCGCTTGGTGCCGACGAAGAGTACGTTGCCACCGTGGGCGGCGGTCTGGGTGACGAAGCGCGAGGCATCGACGAGACCCTTGGCGGTCGCCTGGAGGTCGATGATGTGGATCCCGTTCTTGGCGCCGTAGATGTAGGGGCGCATCCGGGGGTTCCACCGGCGAGTCTGGTGGCCGAAGTGTACGCCGGCCTGAAGGAGATCACGAAGAGAGATGTTCATTTGAGTCCTCATTTTGGTTTATCGACCGCAGACTCTCCGCAACCGACCACAAGGGCACCGAGGTTGCAGGATGAGTGAGTCTGCGTGGGGTTAAACGCGCACAGCGCGGCCGTGACAGTTAGCCCGGTAGGACAGCTCTCGCAACGATCCGCAGTCGCCCACTACACGGAAGGCGGCGGGGCTCCAGCTGGCGGAGTGCTGGGCACTGCTTCCGCCTCGGGATCCGCCACGGTATAGCAGCACTTCTTGAATTTGGCGCCACTTCCGCAGGGACACGGATCGTTGCGCCGAACCCCGTGCTCGACACCAAATCGCTTGGCCTCGAGACCCTTCTCAGGCAGCTTGGGTGGAGCGGTGGGCAGCACGGGCTGGGCGAGAGGAAGCTGGTCCAGCAGGCTGGGCTGGGGGGCCTCCGGGGCCTGGAAGTTGCTGGCAGCAAGCCTGCGGGCCGTGGCTTTCTGGTTGCTGGCGCCGCTGGCAGCCTGGGCCACTTCGGTCTGTGCATGGACCAGGTTGCTCAGCAACATCTCGTCCCGCATCGCGTTCATCATCAGGTACATCTGCAGCGCCTCGCGCTTGTACTCCAAGAGCGGGTTGCGCTGGCCATAGCCCCGCAGCCCGACTCCCTGGCGCAGACGATCGAGGGCGAGGAGATGGTCCTTCCACAGGTCGTCCGTGAACTGCAGGAGCAACATCCGGGCGAAGTCCAGGAAGACCTCCTCCGTCATCTCTGCGGACACTGCCGCCAGCTTCTCCCGTGCACCATCGCGAATCCGGTCGCGAATCTCGAGGCGGGAATGGTCCCGGACCTCATCGTCGGAGTCCTCCCAGACCAGGTCGAGAACCCGTTCGATATTGTCGCGTACACCCTGGATGTTCCAGTGCTCCGGGTGCCGCCCCTCCTCGAGGAAGTCATCCATCACATCCGCGACCACACCATCGATGGCATCGTCGATCATTTCCTGGATATTCTCCCCGCTCAGCGCGCGGCGACGAAGCTCGTACACACCCTTGCGCTGGTAGTTCATCACGTCGTCGTACTCGAGCAGGTTCTTCCTCGAGTTGAAGTGATGCCCCTCGACCTTCATCTGGGCGTTCTCGACCGCGCGGGTGATCCACCGGTGCTCGATGGGCTCGTCGTCCTGGAGCCCCATCCTCTCCATCCACACCGTGATCTTGTCGGACCCGAAAATTCGCATCAGGTCGTCTTCCAGTGAGAGGTAGAACCGAGAAGATCCCGGATCACCCTGTCGGCCAGAGCGACCTCGGAGCTGATTGTCGACCCGGCGGGACTCGTGACGCTCGGTACCGATGACATGAAGTCCACCGGCCGCGAGGACCTCTTCCCGCTCCGCCGCGCACTGCTGCGTGGCGATCTCGAGAGCGGCCGCGTAGTCCTCCGGAAACTCGATCGGATCGTACTGATCGGCCGCCATCTCCTCCGGGTTGCCGCCGAGCTTGATGTCCGTTCCACGCCCAGCCATGTTGGTGGAGATGGTGATTCCGCCCTTCCGACCAGCCTGGGCGATGATGTGGGCTTCGCGGCCGTGGTTCTTGGCGTTGAGGACCTCGTGTGGGATGTCCTTTCGACGAAGCAGCTGGGAGAGGATCTCCGACTTCTCGACCGAGGTGGTGCCCACGAGCACGGGCTGGCCCCGACGGTGGCACTCGACGATCTCTTCCATCGCCGCCTGGAACTTCTCCATCTGGGTCTTGTAGATCAGGTCCTCGGAATCGATCCGCGCAATGGGGCGGTTGGTGGGAATGATCAGGGTGTCGAGATCGTAGATCTCCGCGAACTCCGCCGCCTCGGTCGCGGCTGTTCCGGTCATGCCGGCGAGCTTGTCGTACATCCGGAACAGATTCTGGAAGGTGATGGTGGCGTAGGTCTGAGACTCCTGCTCGACCGCGAGCTTCTCCTTCGCTTCGACCGCCTGATGCAGACCATCGGACCATCGCCGACCATGCATCAACCGACCCGTGAACTCGTCGACGATCACGACCTTCCCGTCACGCACGACGTAGTCGCGGTCACGCTTGAACAGATTGTGCGCCTTGAGCGACTGGCTGATGTGATGGAGAACTTCCATATTTTGGGGATCGTAGAGGTTGTCCACGCCGAGCTTGGACTCGACCGCTGAGATGCCCTCTTCGGTGAGCGTGGCGGCCCGGGACTTCTCGTCCACGACGTAGTCGATCTCCTCCTTGAGTAGGGGGATGACCGAGTCGCAGATCTTGTACAGATCGACTGGGGCGTTCATTGGGCCGCTGATGATGAGCGGAGTACGCGCCTCATCGATCAGGATGGAGTCGACCTCATCGACGATCGCAAAGTGATGCCCACGCTGCACGTACCGATCGAGCGAGAACTTCATATTGTCGCGCAGGTAGTCGAAGCCGAACTCGTTGTTGGTTCCGTAGGTGATGTCGCAGGCGTAGGCTGCGCGCTTGATCTGGTCGTTGCGCTCGTTCGACAGGATCGAGCCGACCTGCATGCCCAGGAAGTTGTAGATGGGCGCCATCCACTCGGCATCGCGCTCGGCGAGGTAGTCGTTCACCGTGACGACATGGGCCCCCTTGCCCTCGAGCGCGTTGAGATAGATCGCGAGCGTGGCGGTGAGGGTCTTGCCCTCGCCGGTACGCATCTCCGCGATCTTGCCCTCGTGCAGCACCGCTCCTCCGATGAGCTGGCAGTCGTAGTGGCGCATGCCCATCGTGCGAACCGCGGTCTCCCGCACCGTTGCGAAGCCATCCACCATGAGATCATCGACGGTGGCGCCGTTCTCGAGCTTGGTCTTGAACTCGGCCGTCTTGGCAGCGAGAGCCTCGTCGGAGAGCCCCTGGTACCGGGCGCCAAGCGCATTGACCTGGCTGACGAAGCCATCGAATTTCTTCAGCTCGCGTTCATTCGCGTCGCCGAAGAGCCTCTTTGCCAGATTGGAAATCGCATCGAACATGGTCCGTTCTCCAGGGCCCAGTGCCGCAGGTGACCGGCCGAAGCTGCACACGCCCGGCTCAAGGTCAACCGCCCGCCACTAACGTGCTCCGCCAACAGCGCCCAAGCCACGCAGCCTAGAGGGGATTCAGCGACCCTCGGATCGGGGCAGGTAGTCCCGCGGGTCCACCGCGTTTCCGTCCAGTCGGACCTCGAAATGTAGATGGGGTCCCGTGGAACGACCGGTGCTACCCATGGCAGCGATATTCCGACCCTTCACGACATGGTCGCCGCGCTTTACCGCGAGGGTGTTGCAATGTGCATACACCGTCGTGATGCCGTAGCCGTGATCGATCTCGACCACCCTGCCGTATCCGGAATTCCACTGGGCGCGGATCACCGTGCCATCTGCCGCCGCAAAGATCGGGGTGCCGCGGCGATTCGCCACATCCAGGCCGCTGTGGAAGCGGTATCCGCGTCGTCCCACCGGATTCCGGCGCCAGCCATAGCCCGAGGTGAGGTCCCCCTTGGCTGGCCACCGACTCGGGAGCGCGGCCTCGAGCGCCCGGACATCCTCGAGCTCGACCACCAGATCTGCGAGGTTGGGCTCCGCAAGCTTCATGCTCTCGATGAACGCGTCTGCACGATTCGATACGGCATCCGCCCACGCATCAGCCGATCGGAGCCCCTCCTCCTGGTCCGGCTCCAGCGGCGCGCCATCGACCGCCGGGGGGCGCTCGATCGCCTGAAAGTCGATGCGTTCGAGCACGTCAGAGAACTCGACTGGCCCATGGTCCCCCTCGGGCGTGGACAGAGACTCGAGCTGCGAACCGTACAGCCGCAGGCGCAGAAGCATCCGATCGACTTCGGACATCTTGTCGTCGATGTCATCCAGACGCTCTTTGAGCGCGAGGTTCTCGTCGAGGAGATGGGTGTAGGCGACGCTTCGGGGCACAGTGTAGAGGAGGGCACAGAACATCGCAGCCCCGAGCACACCATTGGCGACCGCCAAGAGCTGCAGCCACTTCAGACGCCGGGCGGGTATCGAGACCACTGCCCCGGGAACCGCCTCGCGCGCGGGCTCGGCCCCTGGAGTGGGGCTGGCCTCCACGTCTAAACCTCTTCCATCCGGGAGATGACGACCGTGATGTTGTCTTCGCCGCCACGCTCACAGGCGAGCTCGATCAAGCGCCTGGACGCGTCCTGCGGGCGGTGATTGAGGAGAAACTCCTCCATCTCGTCGTCTTCGACGTGGCCCGAGAGGCCATCCGAGCACAACAGGAACTGATCGCCGCGCTGCACAGCGCGGACCGTGATGTCGACCTCGACATCTTCCTGGTAGCCCAAGGAGCGTGTGATCACGTTGCGCATGCGGTGGTTCTTGGCCTCCTCGGGGGTGATGAGGCCGTGGCGGATCTTCTCCGCGATGAGGGAGTGGTCCTCGGTGACCTGCTCGATCCGATTGTCGCGGAGCATATAGATACGACTGTCGCCGACGTGGGCAACGAATGCATTGCCTCCGTCTACCAGCAGGACCACCACCGTGGTTCCCATACCGTGGTACTCCGGCTGCTCCTTGGCTTTTTCGAAGATACGACGCCCGGCGAGCCGAACCGCATGGGTGATCTTGTGGCGGGTGACCTCTACGGGATCGGTCACATCGCCCAGAGCGGCTTGGTCGACCTCCATCGAGGTGACGATCTCTTCGACGGTGTTGACCGCGATCGCCGAGGCGTACTCGCCCCCCGCGTGTCCGCCCATTCCGTCGGCCACCACGAAGAGATTCAACTCCTCATTGATGAGGTAGTTGTCTTCGTTGTGGCCCCTCTTGAGCCCCACGTCGGTAATTCCGCACGAGGTGATCTGCATTCTTCGCCCCTTGCCAGTCCCGCTCTTCTACTGCGCTGAGGGCTTCTCCGCCAACGATGCAGCCAGGGCGCGGAAGTCGTCCACCGAAAGTGCCTCGGCGCGGGAGAGCTCCGAGAGCCCTCTATCCACGAGAGCATCCACCACCTTCTGCTTGTCGAACAGGCCACCCATGCTGTTCCGGAGCGTCTTGCGACGCTGACTGAAGCCGGAGCGCACCACCCGGTCGAAGAACTTGGGCTCCACCGAACCCACCCTGGGTCCGTCGGGGAACACATCGAAGCGGACCACAGCCGACCGGACCTTGGGGGGCGGATGGAAGGCCCCAGGCTCCACCGTCATCACGTACACCGGCTGCCCCCACACCGCAGACTCGACCGTGAGTGCGCCGTACTTCCGGGACCCAGGGCTCGCCATCAACCGATCCACCACCTCCTTCTGGAGCATCACCGTGATGCTCCGGAACCGACCCGGCGTGCGGAGCAGCTGCATCAGCACCTTGGTGCCGATATTGTACGGCAGATTCGCGACCACCTTGGTGCCCGGCTCCACCACCGCCGCCCAGTCCACCTTCGCCGCATCCCCCTCGATCAGCTCGATCTGAGGGAGGTCCTCGCGGATATAGGCTGCGAGGTCGCGGTCCAGCTCCACCGCCGTGACCTCGGCCCCAGCCCGCAACAACGCACGGGTCAGGATCCCCAAGCCCGGGCCGATCTCCACGACCCGGTCCCCGGCCTCCACCCGCGCGCCGCGGACGATGCGATCGACCGTGTCTGTACCGGTGAGGAAGTGCTGACCGAAGCGCTTTCGGGCGCGGGTCTCGAGCTGGCGCAGCAGCGCGCGAGGGTCTTCAGACATCCAGCAAACCTAACGGAGCGGGACCCGCTATGCCGGTTGCCAACCCGCCCGGGCACCCGCATCCAAGCCATCTCTCTCTCCGGCGATGAGACGATATCGGCCCGCGCTCGCGATCATCGCTCCGTTGTCCGTACACCGCTTCCGGGCCGGAAGCACGACGCTCAGGTCGAGCTCAGCCGCCCGGCGTCGCAGCTCGGAGTTGGCCGCCACTCCACCGGCGAGAGCGAGGGTCTTCACGCCGGTCTGCTCGGAGGCCCGCCGCACGCGATCGAGGAGCACATCCACTACCGCCGCCTGAAACGAGGCGCACACGTCGGCGATGACGGGCTCTGGGGTGCGCTGCAGGTACTGCCGGACCGCGGTCTTCAGACCCGAGAAGGACCAGTCCAGGCCCGTGGCGCGAGGCCTGGGCAGCTTCACTCCCGACGGGTCTCCAGAGAGCGCCATCCGGTCGATGACCGGACCGCCGGGATAGCCCAGGCCCATCATCCGCGCGACCTTGTCGAACGCCTCTCCAGCGGCATCATCCACCGTAGCCGCCAAGACTTCGTAGTCCCCGAGTCCTCGCGCCAGGTACAAGGTGGTATGCCCCCCGCTCACCACCAGGGCGAGGAATGGGAACGAGGGCGGTGGGTCCTCCAACATGGCAGAGAGCAGGTGCCCCTCGAGGTGGTTCACGGCCACAAAGGGCACATCCCAGCCCGCCGCGAGAGCCTTGGCGTAGGACAGGCCGACCAGCACGGCCCCGATGAGCCCCGGACCCGCTGTAGCCGCGACCGCATCGGGCTTGTCGACACCCGCCCGGTCGAGCGCCGCCCTCACGACCGCGACCAGCTTCTCGACGTGGGCGCGGGCGGCGTGCTCCGGTACGACGCCGCCGAACGCGATGTGGACCTCTTGAGTGTGCACGACATCCGAGAGGATGCCGCTCGCATCTACCACCGAAGCGGCGGTCTCGTCGCAGCTGGTCTCGATCCCCAGAACCCGCACGCTGGCCTCCACCACACCTCCCGTCCGTAACGTCTGCGGACCCGAGGCGACCAGGTTGTCGATGAACGCTCCGGTCCCAGAGGGCGTGCAGCTCCTGGCGCCCTGAACCCACTACTCCGGGTCGGGGTGGGCCACCCGGCTGAGGTAGGAGGCGTACTCGAAGCGCCCCTCGTCTTGCTCCTTGGTGTGGCATGCGCGACATGCCTCTTCTGACGGGCTGCTGACCAGCTTGTTTCGTGGTGGATCCGCAATATGCGCGCGGCCCGGGCCGTGACAGGCTTCGCACTGGACGTTGTTCCCACCCCCAATGCCCGCCGAGTCGTCGATGGTCACCGGGAACCCGGCCGCCTTCATTGGCGCGGCTCCGGTCACATGGCAACCGAAGCAGTCCTCGTCGCGGTGGCGGTCTGCCCCGACCAGCGCAGACAGAGCCCGAGCATGACCCGTGGAGCGCCACTGATTGTACTGGGTGGGGTGGCATCGTACACAAGCCTCAGTCCCTGTATATGGACCGGATTCCACCCGCATCGGACGAGAGAGGACCTCGGCGCCGGAGGCGTCATCGAGGCCAGAGAACGAAGCCTTCACCGCTTCGACCTTCTCCAGGGTCTCGGGATGGTCCGAAATCGCATCGTCGAGAGACAACCCCCGTGTGACCATGGTGTTGAAGCCGCCCGCCTGTAGAGCCTGGCGCCGCGCAAGCAAATCGTCGAGTCGACGCTGTCTCTCGGCCGCCCTGCCACGCCAGTACTTCTCCTTGCTGGGTTTGGCAGCGCGGTCTGCCTGGGCGGTAGACTTCTTGACCTGGCCGCGAAGCTTGGTCTCTTCCTTTTCGAGCACGGCCGCATAGTCGACCGGGAAGAAGCCCTCTCCGCCCGTGAACTGGACCGTGGTGAAGCCCAGGGACTTCGTCTTGATGCCCCCTCCGAGCAACCAGCTGTCCCCTGAACGCTGGGAATCCGTCCGAGGCGTCCGACCGCTCGCGTCGAGGATGAAATCGAAGGGCAGGCCCTCCCGGGCCCCCAGGTCCGCCTCGTCTGCACGGGCCGGCCACAGCAACACCCGCATATCCACGCCTTCGATCAACTCCGCAGCCTCCCGTGCGGCCTCGATCGGGTCGGTCACCGAACACCCGTCCAGGGAGCCCGCAGTGACCCCGACCACCCCCACTCTGCGCCCGCCGGCGTCGATAATCCGCGCCGCTGGAAAGGGCCTCCTCCCCTCCTCACATACGAGGTTCGCGGCCACCACCGGGTAGTTGGAGCTGGCGACCAGATCCGACACGAAGGCACGGCCAAGGGACCAATCGACCGCGCCGATTGCCGCCGCATCCAGCCCGGACTCCACCCATTGTTCAGCGATCAGCCGGGCCTTGGCTCGCCGCTGCCCAATGCCCGATCCGGACTTGGACTTGATCTTTTTGGCGAGGGAGTCTCCCCCATCCAACAGGACCACTGGCCGCTTTTTCGCTCGCTCGTTCTCGATCGCTGTACGTCGTCGGGGCAGACCGCCCGCAGGATGACGCGGTCAACCACAGGGTTCGATCTCTCCATCCCCATGGGACGCGTAGAGGAGCGACAGGGACTCCGCCTCCGGCTCCAACGAGGGCTCGGGCGTCACCACCACCATGGGCGCTGCGTTGTCGAGGTCGACCTCGGTGCTCTTCGGAGCCTGGAGGGGGGCTCGAAGAGGGCCGGGTCTGGGTGCCTCGGCCCGAACAGGGGCCACGGGATCCGGCTCCGGTGCAGGGGCCGCAGGTTGGCCCGAACAGCCAATCAGGAAGGGTACGATGAGCAAATAGTCCCCCAAAAGGACACGCAGATTCAGTGCACCGGACGGCCCGGACACGAGATGGTGGACCCTTATCCCCCGAGACGCTGCAAGAGGTACAACATCACCGCGAAGGTGAGCAGGAACACCAGCCCGAGCGCCGCGAACAGGCCCACTAGAGCCACGAGGATCCGCACCAGCCGGACTCCACCCGTTCGGGAGACGGGCTCGCTCTGTGCCTGGGTGCGAGGTGGGCCGGGCCCCTGCTTGGGCGGGGCGGGAGGTGGCGTGACCAAGATCGTCTTCGCCGGCTTCAGCCGGATGTGTACGGTCATGTCCTGGTCATTGGTGCCCCAGGACACCTCTCGACCGATATTGTCCGCCTCCAGCGGATCGATTGCGTCTTCATGCACCACTCGACCGGAGAACAGCCCTGGCAGAATCAGGAGCTCCGGCCAGGTGCGATCCCGACACCAGTGGAACAAATCGGCGCCGGAGAGCGTGCCACGCAGCTTGTCACAGCGGAGCTGTACACCAAGAGCACTCGGCCGAGCGCTGGCATCCCAGCTGAGCATATTCTCGATGAGCTCTACGACGGGCTCTGGGGTAGGCGGTAGCTCGGCGAGGCGTGCCTTCAGGGCGTTTCGATATCGGGTCTCGCTGACCACGAGCTTGAAGATATCGCCAAGAGGCATGAGCCACAGCCGCTCTCCCTTGAGGGCCTCGTAGAGCGTGGCTCCGAGCGCATAGACATCTGCAGCGGGCGCCGAGTGGGAGGTGCGGAACCTCTCTGGTGCCATGTAGGGGTGGCTGCCGAAGATATTGCCCGCGATGGTCTTCGCCTCTCGCTCGATATTGTCCGCCCGTGCGACGCCAAAGTCCAGGAGACGCACCTGGCCGTTGCGCCCCACACGGATGTTGGCGGGCTTCACATCTCGATGCACCAAGCCCAGGGTCTTCTGCCCCGTCACGGGAGCATTGTGAGCGAACTCCAGCGCCCCCGCGATTCGGCCGAGGGCCTCGACGGCCGCCCGCGTCGAGATCCGATCGCTCCCCCGGATGCACTTGCTGAGGTCCTGTCCCTCGATCCACTCGGTCACCAACCCGATGCGCCCCTCGATCACCACCAGATCGTGCACTGTGAGGATGGAGGGATGGTCCAGAGCCTCGAGGAAGCGCATCTCATCGCGCAGCCTCTGAACGGGCTGACTGGCCTGATCGAGGTTGGCGTGCAGAACCTTGAGAGCGACCTCGTGGGAAATCCCCTCCGAAAACATGGTGGCCCGGTACACCTCTCCGTAGCCCCCACGCCCGATACAAGCGTGGACCTTGAACGTGCGTCGCTCTGTCGTGTCGGCCATCGGTGCGACTCTACCAGCGATCGGACCGGATAGAAGGATCGCCATGTGGTTGTTTGCCCATCTCCTCGTGTGTCAGGCCTCGGTCGTCGACCGGGTCGTCGCCGTCGTAGCCGACCAGGTCGTGCTCGCGACCGACCTCTCTCTGGGGGCGGACCTCGCGCCCATCGACCCCTCACCGCTCCCATTCTGGCGATCCGGTGTGGACGAGGAGAGAGAGATCGATGCTGCAATCCTACGGGTGGCGGCCGGGGATATCTCGCTCTATCAGCCCTCCCCGGACGCTGTGCGCCTGCGCCTCGAGCGCCTGCGCGCCCGATTCGCCGACCGCGCCGAATGGACCCGCTTCCTCAACAGATGGGGTCTCGAGGAGTCCACGATGCTCGCCGTACTCAGCCGCCGAATGGTCGTGGAGAGCTACCTCCGACGCAATATCCAGGCCGACCCCGCCAATATAGATGCCTGGCGAGCCGAATACAAAGCGCTCATGACCGAGCTAAGGCCGCGAATTCGCGTTCGACGGGTGCCCCTCGATCTGGAGCGATCAGCCCGATAGGCCGCCGATATCTAGGACACCCCGGTCAAAACTCGGAGCTTGGCAAAGTCATCCGAACTTTCGGATTCCAACGTGGACGGGTCCATGAAGGACCCGAAATCCGACGCCCGTCTTACCCGCGAGCCCTCAGAAATCCATCAAGGACGCCGAGCCTGCTGGCATATTTCGTCGAGAACGCCGGCCCAACCGAGGACGTGTACTTCTGTACACGACGAGGGCAGGGCCAAGTTCTCGGCGAAATAGGCCGAAGGATCGGTGTCCTAGGACACCCCGGTCAAAAGTCGACGATGGGCGAACCCGCCCAAAATTCCAGATTCAAACGTGGACGGGTCCGTGAAGGACCCGAAATCCGACGCCCGTCTTACCCGCGAACCCTTAAAAATTCATCAAGGGCGCCGAGCCTGCTGGCATATTTCGTCGAGAACGCCGGCCCAACCGAGGACGTGTACTTTTGTACACGACGAGGGCAGGGCCAAGTTCTCGGCGAAATAGGCCGAAGGATCGGCGTCCTAGTTGGGGCGGAACTTCCAAGACTTCTCGACGGGCTGCGGGCGAGCGATCTTCGAGAACTTCCACCGGGCGACCGTCTTGGCCAGGCAGGCCTCGAGCTCGGCGTCCTGCATATTCACGCCGGTGAACTTCACATTGGTGGCGTAGCCCTTCTGGTTGACTACGAACTTGGCCCGCCACCGACCCTGAAGATCTTCGTTGTTCTTGAGCCGGCGGTCGTAGCATTGCTTGAGCGTGGCCTGCTGCTTGCTCATGCTCTTGCGGATCATCTCGAAGATCTGACCGGGCTCCGAGAGCACCTCGCCCGAACGGGAAGCCTCGACTCCGAACCCGTCGAAAGACAGGCCGCCGGACTTGGGCACGACCACCTCCGGGGGACGAGAGGGATCTGCGTCCGCCACACCGTCGTTACCCGACTTCGGGTTGGGGCGGGACTTTGAGCCCGTGGGACGTGGTGTACGGGGCTCGGCCTTGGCGATGGGCTCTGGGGTCTCGAGCTCTGGAGGAGCCGAGACGATGTCGTGCTCGATGCCGAAGTCGTCGTCGTCGAAGTTCATCACTTCGACCGTGGGGTTGCGATTCCAGATGATGAAACCGACTGCGAGCAGCAACATGCTGCCGACCACCGGGACCGCGAGGATCAGCGGAATGAGCGTACGCACCAGCACACGCCGGTTGTCCGACTTTTCTTGGCGGGCTTTGACCTCTTCGCCGGGATCCGTTGCGGCCTCTTCGCCGGGGATCTCGCCAAAGCACTTCGGACAAGATCCGCCGTACATCAGGATGTCCCCACTGATCGAGGACTGGCAGAATGGGCACTTACCCAATTGCAGCTCCAAATCGGGCCCAACCCTGTCCCGACAACCCCGAAACTATATCGCTCCGCAGGCTCTGTTCCAAACCCTCTTCAGCAATCGGGGACCGTTCCCTACCTGCCTCCTGCGCTACGGCTCGATGATTCCGTAGGCTGTGTCGAGGAAGGCGACGGTGATGTTGCACCAAGCGTGGAACATCGCCCCCGCGATGATGTTGTCCGTGCGGGCCCGGAGCCATCCGAAGGCCAGACTCGGAACGATGATCGCGAAGTGCCACCACTGGACCTGCACGATGCTGTGCCCGAAGGCGAAGAGCACACAGGTCACGAGAAGGCCGGGCCCGACGAGGGTCCCGAAGACTCGCCATCGCGGAGTGAACAGCTCGTCGAACCTGGACATCATATACCCCCGGTAGAACATCTCCTCGGGGATCGCGACGAAGAACAGGTGGTAGCCGATGAGCATCAGCGGCTGACTCGGCAGCGTTCCTTCGAATTCGTGACCGAATACCAGCGTCTGCCAGAAATGGTAGATCACCACGAATGGTACGACGATCACCCCGATCAGGATGGCGTTGAGCTTCAACGCTTCGACCCAGGGAGTCTTGTCGTTGAACGCGGGCAATGCGAGTGGGTACGACCAGCTGTCCGCTCCTCTGAGATTGCAGGCCAACACCGGCATGTACATGAACAATACCGGCACCAACGCCAGCACGATCTCGTGCACGCCGGCTTGGTTGAGCATTACAACGGCACGGATCAGCACGAGTGTGAGCAACCACAGGGTGATTTGTTCGGTGGCGATGGCTCGGGGGCTGTTCCAACGGCTCACAGCCGCACCACCGTCTGGCCCGCGACCAGGAGGTCGACCCCGGCTTCACGAGCGGCCTCCAGCGCTTCCGGGCCCCTGGCGACGGGGCACCCGCGTCGGGTGAGTCGCGTGGACCGCAGCGTATGGAGATCGCTCGCCGCCAAGCGCTGGAGGAGTGCACCGATCACCCCGTCATCGATGGGAACGAGACGAACCCGACCATCTGTCGCAGCCGCAGAGGGGTTCACGAAGCAGAAGTCCGCATCCATCTCCGCCGCTGCAGCGCCGTTGCGCAACGCCGGGCGGATGGAAGCAGGCACCGACCCTGGCCCTCTCCCGCTCCAGAGCACCCGTTGACCGGGGATATACGAACCGCGATCCGCCCGTGTGAGGATCACCCGGTCGTCCCAATCACGGAGCCCGCTGCGTCCAGAGATGTAGGCTACGCGCCCCCCAGCCACGATCACCCGAGCCACATCGCCCCAGTCCACAGGCTGGCCCCCGAGCGCCGAGAAGTCATCCGCACCGTGTCGGGAGTGGGCGTGCATCGGAAGCCCAGCGACATGGGCCGCTGCCCCCCAGGCCAACGCCCCGAACCCAGGCTCGGAGGGGCAGGACACCGACTCGACGCCATCGATCTCCGCGATGGCAGAGACCACTCGGGTGCTCTCGAATACCTCGCCAGCAAGCGCTATCCGTGGGATTCGGTATTGGCGCACATGGCGAGCGACGACCCCGCGAACGGCGACCATGAGGTTCTCGAGGACGCTCGCGGCAGCGACCTCCAGCGGCACCTTTCGAAGTGCATCGTAGGCGATACCACGCTCTGGGAAGGGGTAGCTATTTCGGGAGAGGTAGCCCTCGAGGGGGCGCAGGCTCTTGGCGAGCAGCCGGACCAGATCCGGGTCGGCGTGGCGCCCGGCCACACCCCACATGGCCCGGGCATCGGGCATGCCGATGGCCTCGGCGCACCGCCTCATATGCACATGGAGCGAGCTGAAGCCCCGCTGCTCGAACACCCGATCGACCTGGCCATAAGCGGCGCGATGGACCGCCAGAGACACGCCGTCCCCCATGGGGTGGAGGGTCACCAGAAGCAGATCGTCGAGGGCCTGACTGCGGTATGCGGTGTTCGCGAGTGCCGTGTGGATGTCCACGAGCAGGATGCGACCGCGAAAACCGCCTTTGCGGAACTGCCTCTCGAGCCATTCCGCCGCACGATCCGCCTCGAGCGCCCCCAGCCCGGTCTGCCGGAGCATCGCCTGGTAGAAGATCGTGAGATCGAGGGTAACGGAGAAGCCATCGCGGGCAACACGCCGCAGGCCCGGGTTCCGCCGCAAGAAGAAGGGCGGCGTGAATCGGCCCGCCACCGCGATCTCATCGATCTCACGCGGATCGACATCCCATCGACGGAGCACGTCATCGACCGCAGCCCACGGAAAGGCCCGGGAGCGTGGACGTCCATCGAAAGCCGCCTGGGGCTCGGCAGCCACGATTCGATCATCGATGGCGAGCACGGCGCTCGCATCGGGTCCGTCTCCGATCCCGAGTACTTTCAACGGGGGTGCCTCTCAGTCGCGCAGATAGTCCGGCCTGTCGGACATGTAGCTGCCGTGGGCCTCGACGCCAGCCCCGGCCTGAAGAAGCGCTCCCAGAGCCCCGCTCTTCTTCATCTCGAGCATGGCCAGCTGCCCGTTGGCATAGGCGAGCTGATCGACCAGGGCGCGGATCATGGCGATGCGCATGGCGCTGCCTACGGGGTCTGCGCGGTGGATCACCTCAGCGAACTTGATCTTGTCCATGGTGAGGCAGACCGTCTTCTCCTTGGCGATGCACGAGGCCATACGGGTGTGCCGATCCTGAACGAGCGCACACATCCCGAATGCCTCGCCAGCCTCGAGGGCCGCGAGAGGCTCGACCTTCTCGCCCTTGGCAGCGACCACCACCTCGACCAGGCCACTGGCCATGATGTGCATCTCGTTGCCCACCTCACCCTCGGTGATCACGAAGTGCCCCCGCCGGAAGCCCACCGGGTAGAACTCCTTGGCGACCTTGGCCAGATCGCCATCCGTGATCTCCCGAAACAACGGGCTGCTGCGCAACACCCCGACCGCATCTACACGACCGGGGGCCACGAATCCCCCAGACCCAAATACGCTGGCCACCCGATCGAAGAAGCCCTGGCTGGGGCGAAGATGCTCGGCATCCGTGCCTTCAGCGAGCTCGGAGATCCGATGAGAGACCGTCCGCAACCTCTCGGTGAGCTGCTCGAGGGCGTGCTCCTCGATCGCCAACACCACCGGACTATCGAAGCTGCGCAGCTTGGCGAACCCCGCCGCATCGAGAAGCAGCAAGGTCGCAGGGGTGATCGAACGCACGCTGGCTGTGCGCATGCCGTCGGAGAACAGGGCCATCTCTCCCATCATCCCGCCCGCTCGGATGTAGCCGAGCTGGGTGTCGCCGGTGAACACCTCCAGCTCTCCGGACTGGACGATGGCGAGGGTGGGATCCACATCCCCCTCGGCGATGAGCTGTTGGCGATCTCCAACCTCGATCCTGTTGAAGTGCCGGAGCGCGACGGTGACATCCATCTCCGTCATTCCGTCGAAGAGCGAAGGCAGCACTGGCATCGGAGACTCCTTCTGTTCGGGGCGCCCTGTTGTTCGGGGCCAGCGTCGTACATACTAACGCTACCTTCCCCCGCTCCCCTCCCCGCATCCCCCGCTGCACCATGAATCGCCTGTTCCTCCTCCTCTTGGTGGGCTGCGCCCCCCATATTCCGCGGATCCCTGGACCCCTCGGGCCCGTCGCGTCGACCGCACCCCGCCCGATCTCCGTGAGCGAGCTGCCTCGGGTCATTCCCAAGGCCCCCCCCGAGCCCGAACCGGCAGTCGCTTCCCGGCCCCGGAGCAAGCCCTCACCGCGTCGGCGGAGTTCCGGCGCCGGCGAAGACGTCGCCAGCTCCGCGCGCCACTTCATCCGGAGCGCCCCACCGAGCCGCTTCCGTAACGACTGCTCCGGCTACGTGATGGCGTCCTTCGATCGCGCCGGCATACCGCTCCAGGGTAACTCCCGAAGCCTCTGGGCGGACGCCAAGGATCGGGGGCAGATCCACCACGACAAGCGCCCCCAGCCCGGTGATATCGCCTTCTTCGACAACACCTACGATCGCAACGGGAATGGGCGCCGCGACGACTCGCTCACCCATGTGGCCGTCGTGATCGAGGTCCTCGACGATGGCACCATCCTGCTCGGCCACGGGGGCACATCCAAGGGCCGCGCGGAGCTCCGCATGAACCTGATCCACCCGACCGTTCGGCGCACCGAGGACGGCCAGATCCTCAACGACTACCTCCGTGCCCGTCGAAAGGGAGAGCCCGAGAACGGGAAATACCTGGCCGGCCAGCTTCTCCGGGGCTTCGCCCGCGTGCGCTCCCCCAGCGGGTAGGTCACCGACGCGGACGGTGGGGCCGGCGGGATGGAGGGGGCACCAGGAACTGCTTGCCATTCCCGATCAGGTCGGTGCGTCCGGCCTCGGTGAGCGCCTCGCGGGCCAGATCCCACCAATCCCGGCTCCAGTAGAGCAGCAGCGCCTTCTGGAGCTTCTTCTCTCGCAGGCCCTTGGCCACGTGGACTTCTTCGCCGGTGAAGGGGTCCAGGCCGGTGTGGTACATGGCGCTGGCGATGCTCATTGGGGTAGGGATGAAGTCCTGGACTTGGCGAGGCCGATAGCCCTGGCTCTTCAGCCAAAGCGCCAGCTCGATCATCTCGTCGAGCCCGCAGCCGGGGTGCCCGGAGATGAAGTACGGGATGTCGTACTGGTCCTTGCCCGCCTGGGCGCTGGCGCGCTTGAACATCTCCCGGAACCGCTCGAAGGCCGCGATTCCGGGCTTCTTCATCTTGGCCAGGACCCGATCGCTGGAGTGCTCCGGTGCCACCGAGAGGTGCCCTCCGACATGGTGGGTCGCCAGGGCTTCGACGTACTCCGGGCTGCGCTCGGCGAGGTCGTAGCGCACGCCGCTGGCGATGAACACATGCTTGACCCCCTCGGCCTGCCGGACCGCCTCCATCACCTCGATGACCGGCTGATGGTCGGTCTGGAGGTTCTTGCAGATGGTCGGATGGACGCAAGAAAGCCGCTTGCATGACGCCTCGATCTCGGGGTCGACGCACTTCATCTTGTACATATTCGCGGTCGGGCCACCCAGGTCGGTGATGGTGCCCCGGAAGTCCCCCGAGCGGCGGAGCTCGCGAATCTCGCGGAGCACGCTGGCCTTGCTGCGGCTCTGGATGATCCGCCCCTCGTGCTCCGTGATGGAACAGAAGGTACAGCCCCCGAAACAGCCCCGCATCAGCACCACGCTGTGCTTCACCGTCTCATAAGCGGGGATGGGCTGGGAGTAGCTCGGGTGGGGCACCCGATTGAAGGGCAGATCGTATAACGAGTCCATGCTGATCGACTCGGCGGACTCGCCTGCGTCGTCGTCGAGGGGGAAAGCGGGCGGGTTGTAGTACACCGCATTGTCGCCGTGAGCCTGGAGCAGAGGTCTGGCGTTGCCGGGGTTGGTCTCTTTTTGGAAGGCCTTTGCCATACGGGCGTAGGCGAAGCGGTCATCGCGCACCTCTTCGTAGGACGGCAGCACCACGATGCCCCGATCCTGCGGACTGGCCCGGTTCGCACGACCCTCGAGGAGCTGGGGGAGCTCCGCCTTGCGCGCGGTCCATGCGGTGCCGCGAACATCGCGGATCTCCCGGATCGCCTCCCCAGCAGCCAGGCGCTTCGCCACCTCCCACACCGGGCGCTCTCCCATGCCGAAGATGAGCATATCCGCCTTGCTATCGACCAGGATTGACCGGCGAACCGTCTCGGACCAGTAGTCGAAGTGAGCGATACGGCGGAGGCTGGACTCGATGCCCCCGAGGATCACCGGCACACCTTTGTAGGCCTGCCGGCAGCGCTGTGCGTACACCATCGACGCGCGATCGGGTCGCCTTCGCGTGTCTCCGCCCGGCGAATACTGGTCTTCGCCGCGGTTCTTCTTCTGGGACGTGAGCCGGTTGAGCATGCTGTCCAGGTTGCCCGCGCTGACCCCGAAGAACAGCCGTGGACGCCCGAGCGCCTGGAACGCATCTGCGCTCTGCCAGTCCGGCTGGGAGATCAGCCCGACGCGAAACCCACGTGCTTCCAAGAAACGTGCGATGAGCACGGGGCCAAAAGCGGGATGGTCGACATAGGCATCCCCGGTGACGATGACGATATCGACCGCATCCCAGCCCCGCTCATCGAGATCAGCCTGGTTCATCGGTAGGAACCGACTGCGTGTAGAGGAAGGAACCGGCTTGGTCTTGCGCCGGTTCCTCTTCCGCGGGGGCTTCTTCGAAGCGAACCGCGAGCCGTGTGTGTCACCCATTCCCATGACCGCGTTCCTAACGGCCCCCCCACCGCCCTGCGCGATCAGGGTGCCTTGAAGACCTTCTTCCAGAGCTTTCCAGTGCCCTCTGTCACCGTCTTCACGCCCTTGCCGACCCGGTCCCGGGCGTCCTTCACGATGGCGGCACTGACCTGCCCGAAGATCTGCCTGAAGGGCGAGAAGCTGCGGTCTTGGAAGTCGCCATTCACTCCAACATCTGCGCTGAAGCGCTTGTCCTTGCCCCCGAGCAGCCAGCTCGCTGTCGTGAGCATCGCCTTGTTCAAACCAGAAAAGATCGAGGTGCGGTTGAAGCGGACCTCCGTCAGCGACACCACGCCCTGAGAAGAGAGCCTGGAGCCAAGGAGAGACACGTCCAGTTGCGCGTCGAGCTTCCCCTCGCGGATCTCCACGCCCAACTTGGCCAGATCGACCGCCAGATAGGAGGAGAACTCCGAGGCCTCGAGGCCCGTCCCCGTGACCCGGGTCGACACCCGCCCGTTCGGTTCCAGCCGCCCACCCACCCGCACCGGCCCACCGGCCGTGTATGCGCGAACCGCGAACGGAAGGGTGCGCTTCGCCGGGCCGACGGACGCCTCCACCCCGGTCAGCACCCACGTCTTCGCCCGCGCCGCGATCCACCCATCTGTCAGAGCAAGCCGCCCGTCCAGGCTCCCCCGCTCGGGAACCCAGACCCACCGATCAGGCCTCCAGCCCCAGTACGGCTCGGGCTCTCCCTCGACCGGTGCCCCGCGCCCCCCGGCCCAGGTCGGAATCCACAGCTCGACCAACGGCGGCCACACCGGCCATCCCGACTCCTGAATCGACACCGATCCACGAATAGCCGACCCCGTGAACACCCCGTCTGCGTCGAGAGTCAGCAGGCCAACCCCGACCAGCTCCCGGCCATCCACAGAGCTCGCCACCTGCTCGAAGACCGCCTCCCGGAGTCGCAGGGGGCGCTCCGAACCCACCATCAGTTCGAAGCCGTGAATCTCGACGGTCTCCACCTTTGCCGCCAAGCTTCCCGAATGGCCTGCGCCGAGGAACGAAGAGTCCACGACCCGAACCCTGTCGATCACGACATGAGGGACCCGCGTCTGGACCCCCTCACCCCAGATCAGCTCCCAGGTCGCGGGGGGAAGAGCGAGGCCTCCCTCCAGCTCGTTGAGCTCGACACGGACGCCCTCTACCGCCACCTCGTTGAGGACCCAGTCATCCGTCGCCAGGGTCAATGGATCGCAAGCCACATCCACCCGATCGACCCACAGCACCCGAGTCCCATCGGGATGAGAGAGGCTCAAGCCCCAGACGATGACGCCGTCGTCCCGCATCTCGATGGAGTCGAAGGTCGCCTCTCCCTCTGTCAGGCCACCGAGAGCGGCGCGGACGCTCTGCTCCCACGCCCACCCCGGCCCCAGGAAGGCGCCAACCCCACCCACCCCCACCAGCGCGACCGATCCAAGGCCCAGCACCGCTGCGCACCCGAAGCATCCGTATGCAGTGCGCTTGCGAACGGTGAAGGCCAAGCTAGCGCTCCCTGCCGGATGGCATCGATCCAGATATTGAGCAAAACATGTGGCTGCTGACCCTACTCATCGCTTGCTCCTCCGAGAAGCCGACCGAACCCGGCACCGTGCTGTTCGACCAATCCACCAACGCCTATGAAGACCCCGCTCTCAACCGGGCTATCGGCCCTCTGCCCACTACGCAATCCCTCCAGGGCCTCCCCATCTGCGGCGGAGAGGCCGACCTCCGGGTGGTCGGGCAGCTCGCCCACCACGAGCAGGTCGAGCTGCTCACCCACCTCTCCATCTCAGTCGAGCGCAACGTCGGGCGCTGGGTGATCGCGGTGGAGTCATCGGGACAGGTCACCGACATCGGTGAGGACGGAGCGTGGGTTCAGGCACTGCCATTCCTTGCACTCTGCTCCCGCGGTAACGGCGCAGAGAGCTGGTCCACCCTCGCCACTCTTAGAGCAGACGGCACCCTGGAGCATTAGGCCGCTCCTCCATTCGCACAAGAGATTTGGGGCGATCGCACGAGGTCGCTTCGCCCCAAGAGGCCCGATGGGCGGCCTTGTTCAGGCTCTTCCGGCACTTCCATCGTTACAAAATCACCGAACTCGCGTGCACCAAGGCCCGGAACTGTGCACAATGGGCCGCCAGGAGGGAACGATCCCATGACCCGTTTCATCACGATCATCGCAGCCGCTTCGACACTCGGATTCAGCCTCGCGTGCGGCGGTGGCGGCAGCTACGCCAATGTAGACGCCTGCAAGAGCTACATCACCACCCAGAACGAGCTGCCCTGCATGAAAGCCGCGCAGATCGAAGCCGACCAGATGTGCCCGAGCCAGCTCGATATGTCCCCCATTGACATGACCGAGTACTACGGATGCATGGAAGCCGCGGCCAAGTGCAACGGCGACATCCCCGATCTGGCCGGCCAGGTCGACTGCAGCATGCCCACGATGTGAGCACGGGTAGCCCCGTACATCGATAGCGTCTCATGCGCATCTCTCCAGTCATCGCTCTGTGTCTTGGCCTCTCCCTCGCTTGTGGGGGGGCAGGCTCACAAGGCAGCGACGACAGCCTCCAGACCTGGAACCTCGAGCCCGGGTCGGATCAGCCGAGTGTACGACTCGAGCTTATTCTCGACGATCGGGTTGCCATATATGTAGATGGCGCTCACTCGGGAGAGCTCGACATTCCCACCCTACCAGAGGCCTCCAGAAGCCGGCCGGGCATGGTGTTGTCCGAGCTCGACATCGACTTCGATGGCTTCACGGATCTACAGGTGCGCGATAGCGACCAGAGCAGCGCCTACAACCTGGCGTACGCCTGGTACCGCTACGACCCCAGCTCCCAGTCCTACCTGCGCTGCTCCGCACTCGATGGGCTGCACAATATAGGCACCGATCCGGGCTCCCAGCGCCTCTACTCCACCACCCTCGGAAACGGAGTCGGGGCCAGCGGGACGACCACTTGGTTCGAAGCGAGCGGAGGGTGTAGCTTCGTAGAGCTCGGCACCATGAGCTGGGATATCGCCATGTCCAATGGCCGAGGCGACGCCAAGTGCACCTTGGTCGGAGAGGTCGAGCCGGTCTGGCGTATGCAGGTCAACCAGAGGCCAGACCGAGCCTGCCCGGAGTAGCGCTCAGCGCTTGAGCCAAGCCGCGATTGCAGAGCGGTCATCGGCCGACAGCTTCGAGGTGCCGTCCTCGATCACCCGGTACATCTCCTTGCCGACGAAGTCCCCGTCGGGGAGCATACCCATCTCCAGGAAGGTGTCGACGTCCGACTCGGACCACTCCGCCAGGGCCTGGCTGTCGATCGCAGGAGCCTTGCTGAACGGCTTGGTGCCCCCCTCCAGATAGGCATCCATGAGGACCTTTCCGTACTTGTTACGGGGCGAATGGCACTCCCCGCAGTGGCCCACCGCGTCGACCAGATACTGGCCCCGCTGCTGGGCTGGGGTAGCCTCCGGATCGGCCTCGAAGGGACGAGGACGGTAGCTGAGCCGTCGCCAGGCCCAGCGCTTCCAGCCGGCCGGACCCTCGTGGGGAAGATCCGGCTCCGCCACGGGCGGGAGGGTCTGGAGAAAGGCCCAGATATCCTCGAGATCGGAGTCGGTCATCCAGCCGAAGGAGGGATAGGGGAAGGCAGGCCAGTAGGCGTGCTTGGGGCCCTTTCCGCGACGAATAGCCCGTTCGAAGTCCGCATACTCCCACCCGCCCAGCCCGTGGGTAGGGTCGGGAGTGAGGTTGGACCCGTAGAACACGCCATAGGGCGACTCGATCGGGTGCCCCCCCGCGAACGGCTCGCCCTCGTCGGAAGTATGGCAGGCTTCACAGCCGGCCAGCCCTGCCAGGACGGCTCCGTTCAATGGGTCAGCGGCGAGCGCCCCCATCAGAAAAACGATCAATCTTCGTCCTTGCGGAAGTCGTCATGGCAGCCCCCACAGCTCTTGCCCACCGCGCCGAAGGCGGGACGGATCTCCTCGAGCTTGCCCTTCTCGGCGGCCTTCACCAAATCGGCAGCGGCCTTCTTGAAGGCCTCGTTGGCCTTCACGAACCCCTCCCAGTCCTCCCAGATCTTCGGAAGAGCTTCGGTCTTCTCGACATCGCCCGGGCCGGTGCCCTTGGGGAACAGCTCCTCGAGAGACTCTGCCACGCCAAGCAGAGCGCGTGCGTGAAACTCCATATCGCTGGTGCGGCTGACCTCACCCTTCACGATCATGGCCCCGGCCTTCATATGCTTCCCCGCCCCCTCCATCACGACGTGGCGGTACTTGGCGGTCTTCGCCGGCATATCGTCTTCGGCGACAGCGCTTGGGGCCACGAGCATGGCAACGAGAGAGAGCGCCGCAATCGGCAGGGCACGGTAGGTCATCGATCCTCCACAGGGGATGCGGCTATGCCGCGTGTTGGCCCATGACAACCCGTGTGCGCGGCATTTCCGTTCCACAGATGGGTTTCTCTATTGGCGACATCGGGAGGAACAGGTGAAAGCCCTCACAACCAGAGGCTTTGTTTTGTATTGAGCGCCCATGGACTCGACGACGTCCTCGAGGACGCCCGGGACCGTCTCCGTCGCGGCGATACCAGCGGCATGGGCACCCTGCTGGATCGCTTCGATGCGCTCGTCGCCCAGCAGGGCCTCTTGGAAGACCCTGTCGCAGCGGGCTCATGGAGCCTCCACCTCACAGCAGACCGACATGAGGGCCGCCCCGAGGATGCCATCGCCGCCGGGAGCCGATGGATCCGGCTGGCTCGCAGCCGCGGGTGGCATGCAACGCTGGCCGACCTGCTCCGGGTCATGGCCCACTGCGCAATGGACCTGTCCGATCTCGACCGAGCCACCGTCTGGTTCGAGGAGTCCCTGAACCACGCGCAGATCGTGGGCTCAGATGGCCTGCAGTCCGGGGCGCTTCGCGGTCTGGGGCTGGTCTGGGAGCTTCGGGGAGAGCGAAATCGCTTCCACGAGTTCACCCACCGCTCCCTGCGGATGGCCGAGAGTGCCCAGGATGATGTCCAGGTCGCAGAGTCCCTCAGCGCGATGGGCCGCTATCGCATCGCCAGTGGTGATGATGCGGGCGAATCCGATCTGATCAAAGCCGCAGAGCTCTTCGAGGCCGCAGGGGAGCGGGTCGCCGCTATCAAGACGCTCTTTCATCGGCTTCCGGTCGCCATCCGCAACCGAGACACCGCCGCAGCGCGAGTCCTCATCAACCGCGCCCGAGAGGGTCTGGCGGAGACCGCCGACACCCAGCTCGCAGGCATGGTCCACCTCGATGGCGGCGAGGTCTCCCGGCTCGAAGGGGATGTCGAGTCCGCCAGAGAGCAGTACCGCCGCGCCCTCGAGCTCTTCGGAGACACCCACCCGCTCGCTCGGATCGCACGCATGAACCTCGTGCTCACCGATGTCGCGATGGGAGATCTGGAGGCCGCGGCCCGCGCCATCCCCGCGCTCCTCGAGGAGACCCAGGATCATACGGTTCTCAATGGAATCGCCCACCTGCTCGGCCTCGCGGTGGGGCCGACCTCCAAGAAGGACTCCGAACACAAAGTCTGGGCGCGCCACGGAACGCCCGCCCGCCTCGCCCTCGAGGACCACCCCGCAGACCCCGATGTGATGGACCTCGCCCAGCGGACCGTGGTGCGCATGGCTCAGCGCGCCGATGCGATCCAGGCCGGTCGAGCAGCTGTGGTCATGGGCCTGGCCACCGACGACGCAGCCCCAGAGCTCGTAGAGCTTCTCCGCAGCCGCAATGCGGCCCTGCCCATCGGTCCATTCCTCGCCCTCCGGCGCATCGGGGCGGGCGGTATGGGAGAGGTCTGGCTCGGCCGTCATGTCGACAGCGACACCCCGGCTGCGCTGAAGGTCGTGAGCAAGGAGATCAAGTACGGCGACGCCGCCTGGCAGATCTTCGACAACGAAATGCGCGCGGTCTCCGCACTGTCCCATCCCAATATTGTCGGCATGCTGGACCATGGGAGGGCGGGGGCAGCAGCCGAGCGACTGTCCGGCGGAAAGATCCTCGGTGATAGCCCCTATCTTGCCCTGCAGTACGTTCGCGGCGGCACCCTGTCCCGGTGGATCGGCCGCATGAAGTGGGACCAGGTTCGAGTGGTGCTGACCAGCTTGCTCGACGCGCTGGCCCACGCCCACGCCCGCAGTGTGCTCCACCTCGACCTCAAGCCCGACAACATCCTGCTCGCAGGTAGAGACCCCATCGACGGGGTCCGCCTCACCGACTTCGGCCTGTCGCTATTGCGCCAAGACACCCGGCAGGGGATCGCCGGAACCCTCGAGTTCATGGCTCCGGAACAGTATGTCGTCGGCTCCACCCACGGACCATGGACGGACCTGTACGCCCTGGGCTGCCTGGCGTGGGGGCTGCTCACCGAAGCACCGCCTTTCCACAGCAAGAGCAAGCTCGAGATGGCCGAGCTGCACTCCAAGGCTCCACTCCCCGAGTTCAAGCCCACCATTCCCCACCCCGCCGGTGTGGAACAGTGGGTTCGTACGCTCCTCGCCAAGGACCCCAGCCAGCGCTTCACCCGTGCAAACGACGCTCTGGTCGAGCTCATCGAGCTGGACACGGAGCTCCACCGGCCCGACAACCCGTCCAGCGGCGGGCCCGTCTTCGCGCCGACGAATTCGTACAGCGAGATCAGCCTGATCCCGACCCTCGGCGCCAACGCCCTGGAGGCGATCGGGAGACCGACGGGCTCGGTCGGTCATGTGCACCTGCCCGAGACCTGGCGCATGCCCCACACTCAGCCCACACGGGTGCCCGACGCCGGGCTGGCTTTGGTGCACGAACGCGAGCCCGTGCTGGTCGGGCGCACCGCAGAACGCGATCAGCTGTGGGCGATGGTCAAGGAGTGCCACCGCTCCGACCGGCCCAAAGCGGTGATGGTCGCCGGCCCCTTGGGTTCGGGTCGAAGAGCTCTGGTGCGCTGGCTGGCGGCGCGCACCCACGAGCTGGGCTTCTCCGAGGTGATGCGCCACGACGCGAGCCGAGGCTTCGGCGCTCTTCTCGAAGGCCGAGTGCCCGAACACCCCGCCGCCCTTGCCGTCCGGGTCCTCCAGGCCATCCACCGGCGCCGCGGCAACCGACTCGCATTGGTCGCCCTCGATGCCGATGACCCCGCTGTCCCGGAGTTCGTCGATATCGCCGTCCGCGAAGGCTCCGGGGCGCTGTTCTTCGCGATGAGCGCACCCGCCCGCCATGCTCCCCGTCAGAACCGCCTCATCGACACCATCGAGCTGAACCGTCTCACCTCGGACGATATCCGCACACTGCTCACGAGCGTGCTCCCGCTGTCGACCGAGCTGATGGACTCTCTCGTGGAGTTCGCCGACGGCAACCCGGGCCTGGCGCTCGCAACACTGCGCGATCTCGCCCGCCGAGGAGAGCTTCGGGCCAGTCCAGAGGGGTGGCATCGGCCCCACGGAGGTCGACTCCGGGTCCCCCGAAAGCTCGCGAAGACGGTCCGGAAGCAGCTCGAGCGCATCGCCAACACCCCGGATCGCTGGGAAGCCCTCCAGGTCGCCGCTGCTTCGGGGAATATCGTGCATCGCCGCTCCCTGATCACCCTCTGCGGGGACATCAGTGAGCTCACCCGAGGGCTCTGTGACAGCCGAGTCCTCGAGGAGAAGGGCGGCGTCTTTCGGTGGACCCAGCCCGCTGCCCGCCACGTGCTCTCGGTGGAGCCCGCCACCCGGATCGCCCACGGCCGCATCGCCGATCACCTCGCGACAACCGGCGCCCCCCCCGCACTCATCGCACGTCACTTCGTGGCCGCCCACCGCTACGCGGACGCCCATCGTCCCTTGCTCGACGCGGTGAAGTCCGCCCTCGACAATCAGGACCGAGAACAGGCTGGAGAGTTCTACACGGCTTGGTTGGACACCCTCGACCGACTCGCGGTGCGGCCCAACGACCCCAGACGTCTCGCGGGGAAGCGCTACGCCAGCCTCGTAGCGGGATAGATCGCACCTGGAAGGTGACTCCATGTGCTCGACTGAACCCGACCCCAGCTCGCCGGCCCACCTCGCCGAGCAGCGGGTGGGGCTGGTATCGGCAGCCCTCATCGCGCCGATCAAGCTCTATCAGCAATACCTCTCCCCTGCGCTCCCGCCCGCCTGCCGGTACCACCCCAGCTGCTCGCAGTACACCCGCGAAGCCATCGCCCTGTGGGGGCTACGCGGGGTGTGGATGGGCTTCAAGCGCATCATGCGGTGTCAGCCCTTCTTCGCCGGGGGCTACGACCCGGTGCCCCTTCCCGCCCATTGCGACCCCGATCAGCAGCCCTCGCAGTCCTCTCCGGACAAGTACCCCAGCTGACACAGCCGGCAGGTCTCGGCTTCGTCCACCTCGACCTCTTCGGCGATCACCTGACCCGCCCGGGCGGCCTCGAGGTGCTTGGAGAGCAGCGCCGACATCTCGGCGACCCGTGCGGTGGGCGGGGCGCCACAGATCGGTGAGCCGAGCTGCGCGATATTGGTCTTCTCGTGGGCATCGCCGCGTAGGTCGTAGAGCTCGACCGTGCCCAGCCCACGCGGGTTGCCCTCGTTTGCGGTGATGAGCTTGAAGCCGCCCGTCTTCATCGCCGAGATCACATTTCCCTCGAAGTCCTGCTCCGAGATGGCGATGCGGTCGCCGACAATCGCGTAGCCCGCGCAGGGATCGGCCTGGGCAGCGTCTTCTTCGAGCAGCGCCTCGGCCTCCACGAGCTGCTGGAGCTGCTCATCGGCGAGCATGCCGGCATCGCGCTGTTCGGAGAGCTCCCCGACCCGGGTGCGGGCATCCGCCAGAGCGGCCGCCTGCGCCTCACGGAGCTTCTTGTCATTCTTCACCACCCCGAGAAGATCCGAGCCCATCCAGCCTTCCGGGACCTCGACCCCCATCGCCGTCACGATCGTCGGAGCGACATCGATCAGCCGAGCCTGCCAGGCCACCCGCTCTCCCTTGAGATCCGTGCCTGGTGGCTTGACCAGGAGCGGCACGTGGACCTGCTCCTCGTAGAGCGTGGTGCCATGCCAGAAACCGCCATGTTCACCGAACTCTTCGCCGTGGTCCGCCGTCACGATGATCAGGGTGTTGTCGTAGTGCCCCTCGGCCTTGAGCCAATCGACGAAGGGGCCCAGCAGCTTGTCCATGTGCCGGATCTCGTCCACGTAGACCCGCTCGAGGTACTCGGCCTGATCGAGCTCGGGGCTCTCGACCTCGGCGCGCGCGAACCCCACCCCATTGAACTCCGCCTCGCCCGACCCGTCCAGGTAGGGGTGCTCGAAGTAGGGGTCGTGGGGCTCCATGAGGTGCACGCCGAGCATCCAGCGGGAGTCGTCGTTGGCCTTGATGAACCCTCGCGCATCCTCCAGAACCACCTCGGCCGGCTGGTAGAAGGTGCCGACCTCTTTGCTGCCGCCGAGCTTCTCGCGCAGCTTGTGAACGACCTTGTAGAAGGTCAGCGAGAACACACTCTCGGTCGCGCCGAAGTGGTAGTCCGGGGCTTCGTAGATGAAGGTGTCGTAGCCTTGGTCGAAGTTGAAGGTGCCCGTGACATTGATATTGTTGGCCAGGTTCGCCGTGGTGACCCCGGCCCCTTGGAGCGCCTCGGAGAGCAGCACGAGATCGTCGCTCATGCGGCTGGCCTTGGTGTCGGTGTTGTGAGACGAGGGCAACCGGGACGACCACAGAGAGGCAAATGAGCTTCGGGTCCAGCTGGCATGGGCACTGGCCGCCTCGAAGACCACCCCATCCGCCGCGATGGAGTCGAGCACGGGCGTGGGATTGCCCTCGCGACCGTACGCACCGAGGTAGTCCGCCCGTAGCGTATCGACCGTGATGATCAGCACATCGGGGTTGTCCGCCATGCCCCCCGGCACGGGCTTGCCGTGGGCCCAACTCGCCCGCGGGTCCCCCATCGGGACCGCCGAGAGCGCGCCCGTGAGCAGCGCAAGCCCAACCCATGCCCCGGCAGAGTGCAGCGCCGTGAAGCCGAGACGTTTGTTCGTCCACGTACCCGCAGTGAGCTCGAGCACAGCGTAGCCACCGACGATCACCAGGATGGCCAGCTTGCCCGAGGCCGGAACCCCCTGCTCCGCATAGACGACCTTGTTGCCCAGGTAGAACAGGATGAAGAGCAGCATTGGGGACACGGAGAACACCGCTCCCAGGGTGGTAGCGAGGTGAGGTTCCCACTCGCCGAGGTCGCGGACACGGGCCAACCCGATCATGCAGACGCCCGCTGCGAGCCCGAACGGAAGACCGATCAGCCCATACAGCACGACTGCATAGAACGGCGCCAGGAGATCCGGTGCGCCCTGGGTGATGAGCAAGAACAGGGCCTCTACCAGACCGAGCACCGACGCGCCGATGAGGCCTCCGAGGGCCCCGTTGAGAATATTTCGAACGGTGGACGACATTCGCTCCCCTTCGCCAGCGGTCGGCGAGTGACCCTATCGCTGTATCGAGCGAAGGGCGTGAGCGCCGGGTCTAGAGCGGGAAACGCCTGGCGATGAGGGCCTTTCCAACAGCCAGAGCGGTAGCAGGACGCTTGTCAGGGTCCTTCTGGAGCAGCGCAGCGATGAGGTCATCGAGCCAGCCGGGCACCTCTTGCTCGCACAGCTCACTCGCGCGGTATGGCTTCTCCTGGACCTGCTTCATCATCACATCGCGCTTGCGACCGACGAATGGGGGCTGACCACAGAGCATCTCGAACATCAGGATCCCCAGCGCGTAGATATCTGTCTTGGCGTTGAGGGTGAAGTGCTCGATGTACTCGGGCGCCATGTACTCGACATTGCCCAGTCGCTGACCCACCTGGGTGAGCTGTTCTCCACCGTAGATCTCGTCGAGGTGGGCGAGCCCGAAGTCCAGCACCTTGACATGGTGCTTGTCGCCATAGGCCTCGCACAAGAAGATCGCATCCGGGCTCAGGCCGCGGTGCACGATGCCCTCGCGATGCGCCGCGTAGAGCACAGCAGCGATCTGCGCGCCGACGTAGGTGACCTCGTTGACGGACAGGGAGAGTTCGCTGATGTCCTCGGAGAGCAAGCGCCCCTCGATGTACTCCGTGACCACCCATGGGACGTCCGTAGGCGTACGCCCGTGGTCCAGGACCCGGAGCATATTGGGGTGGCAGAAATCGGAGAGCAGCTGCGCCTCGCGCTCGAATCGCTTGAACGCATCCGGGTCGGAGAACATCTCGGGCTTGAGCAACTTGACCGCCACGGTGCTGTCGCCCCGCTGGTCCTTGGCCTTCCAGAAGTCCCCGAACTCGCCCTCTTCGATATGTGCGACGAGCTGGTAGCGCCCCGCAAGGACACCTCCGATCATCTCGTCCCTGGTGCTCCCCATTCCTGCCCTCTGTGGTGATGCCCACAATGTCGCATACTCAGCTGGACGCCGTCGCGCTCAGTGTGGTGACACCCCGACGTCCATCCTCCGCAGGAGACCCATGCCCTTCGACATCCCTCGACCGATTCGTACCGATCCGCCCGGAGGAAACCGTCTGCGCGCGGGCTCCGTGCGCGTAGACCTGACCCCCCAGCTCGGACTGGGCCTCGGAGGCCACGGTCCGACAGCCAACGCCGCCCAGGGGTGCTTCGGCCGGCTCTTTGCAAATGTGCTACTCATCGAAGACGACCAGGGGAATCGTGCGGCGCTCATCGCGGCCGATCTCCATGCGGGGAGCCGCTACCTTCACGAGCGGCTCGGCGCGCGCATGGCCGACATCGGTCTCAGCACAGAGCGGATCTTCATCGCGGCCAGCCACACCCACCGTGGGCCCTCCTCGATCTACGGTAACCACAGCTACGACCGGCTCGCTGGCCCCGCCTGGGTCAATCGGAACTGGACCCAGCACTTCGATCAGGTCACCGCAGACGCCCTCTCCGACCGCATCGAGGCCGGGGTCCGCTCGATCCTCGGACCCGCCAGCCGAACTCCCGATCTGGTCACCCTGCGCCGAGCCAAGCTCGGCCTGGCCGGGCCCCTGATCTGGGACTGGTCGGTGAACCGAAGCGGGGCAGCGCTCGACGGCGAACAGACGACTGACGATCCCGACGACTACCAGTGGAGCGACCCGCCCGCCCTCAGTGACGCCGATCGCCTCCGGATCGGCACCCGGCTGACCGCCTCCTCTCCACCCGCCTGGATCGGTCAGGGAGCTCCGTCGGGTACCCCGCCGTTCAAGTCGGGATTTCTCACCCCCAACCCCCCCGGAAGTTGGCAACAGAAGGGGCCCAACGGCGCCGTGACCCCGGCGGACCCCAACACCTTGGAAGATCTGGTCAAGAACGCCTTCGGGAACGGCAAGCTCAAGCCCTTTGTCGATCTCGCCCACATCAAGATCCACAGTCGACGTAGGTCGCTGCCACAGAGCCCTCTCGACCCCGCGATGGTGGACGCCCGGATACACCTGCTCGTCGCCCGGGAACGCAATCCCAACGGCACCGCTGGACCGCTGATCGGCGCGTTCGGAACGGTCAACGCGACGCCGAGCCTGCTCGGCCCCCGCCACGCGGTGTACTGCGCAGATGCCAACGGGTACGCATCCAGCTGGGCACGTGAGAATCTCTCCACACCCGTGCCCGTAGGGCTGGGCGGAGGGGTAGTCGGCGACGCGAACCTCAAGCCCCGAGGCATGGACCTGGACGGGCTGAAGCGAACCGGCAAGAAGCTGGATGGGGCCGTCCAGATGGTCCGAACCGTCGGCAGAGCCATGGGAGAGGCCTTGCTCGACGTACTCGACCGACAGGCCCTCGCTTATGCCGATGATCTCACGCTCTCCTTCGCCTACGAAGACTACGACCCCGTCGCTTCGGGATGTGATAGCCAGGGGATCCTCGGGGCTCCCGCGCTAGGGGGATCAGAGCTCGCGGATTCGCCATTGAGTACGATATTCAAGGAGGGAACGCGGGAGAAGCCACCCTACCTCGCCCAACAGGGCCCCAAGGCCCGCCTCCCGCGGCTCGCCTCACCACCCAACCCCGTGCCTCTGAGGCTGCTGACGCTCTCCCAGCCCGGCGGAGAGTGGTGGAGCCTGGCTGCATGCCCCGCCGAGATGAGCCAGATGCTCGCCGCGCGGGTCCGAGACACGGTCACCGCCGGAGCATGGCCTCTGACCGTGATCAGCCCCTCCGGAGGCTTCGCCAGCTATGCCGGCACCCGCTGGGAATATGTCGCCCAAGCCTACGAGGGTGCGGCCACGCTCTATGGGCGGTACTTCGGAGCCGCCCTCACCACCCGCTTCGGCGCGCTCCCAACCGCCTCCCCCACCGGCTCCGCCGCCTTCACGAGCACGCCCGGCTCGCTCCCCCTCCGCCTCGGCACTCGTGGAGAACGAAAAAAGGACCGCCCCAACCAGTTCTCCGCCGACATCGCCCTGCACGGTAGCGTGCTGGGCAAGCTCCGAAGCCATCACAAGCCCGAATTCAAGGCCTTCATCGACGGCACCGACCTGGTCCTACGCGGGTCGATCTACGGCGAGGCACCGACCGGCCCGGTGTGGGATGGACCCTGGGTAGGTGCCGGCCTCGTGACGCCCAACCACTCCGCGGTGACCCGGCTGCTGCTCAGTCCCTCCGGACTCCCCGCAGACGACCGCAGCCTGACGGCCTTGATCTGGTGCGACGTTCGGAAGAAGCGCAACCGCTGGTTGGTAGAGCTGCGCGTGACCGGAGCCGCCTCGGCTCGATCCCGTGCGGTGCTCGTCTTCTTTCCGCCGATCACCGGCGGTACGGTCCCCCGGTTCCTCGACTCCACCGGCCTATTCGACGCGGCCTGGCCCTGACCGGGGTCGCCGCGCCACCCAGCCGAACCACCCGGCCACCCCACCCGGGCCTGCCGAGACAGTAGAGCACCCGGGACCTCGGACATACTGGCGCACCCAGCCGTCGGCGTCCGTGTCCGAGTCGGTGTCGGTGTCGGTGTCGGTGTCCGTATCCGCGTCGCTATCCGTGTCCGAGTCCGTGTCGGTGTCGGTGTCGGTGTCCGCATCCCCGCCCGTGTCGGTAGAGGCGGTGTCGGCGGCCATGGTGTCGATCGTGTCGGCGGTGTCAGTCGTGTCAGGCGTGGCGCCGGTGTCGGCGGTGGACGCAGTGTCGCTGTCCGCGTCGGCATCGGTGTCCGCGTCCGCGTCGGTGTCCGCGTCCGCGTCGGTGTCCGCGTCCGCGTCGGTGTCCGCGTCCGCGTCGGTGTCTGCGTCGGCATCGGTGTCCGCGTCGGCGTCGCTGTCCGCATCGGAATCCGAGTCTGCGTCGGCGTCCGTATCGGAATCCGAGTCGGTGTCCGTGTCCGTATCGGCCTGGCCCGTGTCGCCCGTGCCGGGGCCAAACACGTCGAGTCCATCGATGGTCCCGTCCCCATCACTGTCGCGAGGCATCTCACCACCGAACTCTTGGAAGTCGTCGAGTCCATCGCCATCGGTGTCCAGCTGGTTCGGGTCCGTCTCGTCTGCGGCCAATCCAGGCTGGTCCCCATCAAAGGCGCCATCCCGGTTCACGTCCTCCTGAGCATCCGTGACACCATCACCATCGGTGTCCGCATTCGTGGGGTCCGTCAACGAGAGAGGATCGGCGTCTACACCCGGGAACCGGTTGAGGTTGGTGCCCTCGTAGGGGACCCCGCTCGATGTGACACCGCCCAGCACCGGAGCGACCACGCCCATCTCGATCCCGTCGGAGATCCCATCTCCGTCCGCGTCCGGGTCCATTGGAGCAGGGTCCAATCCATCCAGCACCCCATCATCATCACTATCGGCGTCCGTCGGGGATTGGCCATTCGCAAGGGGGAACTCCTCGGGGTCCGAGAGCCCATCTCCGTCCGTGTCCACGACGGTGTCATCCGTGCCAATGAGTTGCTCTAGGCAGAAGCGAAGGCCGTCTGCATCCTGGTCCGGGTCGTCCGCGGTCGAGAGATCGCAGTCGTTGTCGACCCCATCACAGAAAACTTCCACTGCGGCCGGGTTGACCAGTGGGTCACCGTCATCGCAGTCCGCCCCGCCACAGGCGATGAGGTCGAACCCGTCCGCGTCCAGATCACACTCCACGGTGATGTTCGGAGAGAACTCCGAAGCAGCCTCGAAGTCATTGAGCGCGATGGCGGTGAGTTGAAGGGTCGGGCTGATATTGGGCGGGGCGGGCAGCGTGCAACGCCCCGTGTCTATTGCACAGCTTCCAATTACCGAAAAGCCCTCTCCGTGCTCGACCGACAGGCCATCTCCCGCGATGACCTCACCGACATCCCCGTCGGCGTCCGCTTCGTAGACCCACATCGTTCCCGGGAACATGGGCGTGAAGTCCAGCTCGAAGGTCGAGCCGGTGTAGCGGACTTCGGTGAACACAGGGTAGTTGAAGATACTGGGGTTCGGGGTGACTCCAGGGAGCTCCGCATCCACCGCCAAGCCCTGATTTCCAGTGAAGCTGTTGGGACCGATCGTCGCCACACCCGCGAGCTCGATCCCCACACCATTGGACCCGAACACCGACCGATGGATCACCGGAATGAGGCCTCCCGTGCCAATAGCGATGCCACGTCCGCTGTTCTGAAAGATCTCACAATCCTCGATGAGCACGGCTCCGGTAGGGCTGACGACAATCCCATCGGTCCCACCCTGGACGGTGGTTCCCCGGATCACCCCGAAGTCGAAGTCTACATTGACACCGGCATTTTCGATGATGCTACCGCCGACCAACAGATTGGAAGCGACCACTCCAACATCTGTTGCCGCGATCCAGGAGTTGGACACGTCGACCATTCCACTCGCCTCGATCCCTACGATCGGATCGGCGAGGGCCTCGCCTTCTGCTGCGCCGATCCCTACGCGCCGCACCGCGCTCTCGAATCCATCCAGAAGCAAACCGACTCCGTCCAGGAGCAAGTCCTCGACGATCGCATCCTGCCCGAACTGCAGGGTCGCCGGTCCCCCCATCATGCTCGTGCTCTTCAGTCGAAGGTGGGGCATGGGCACCGCAGGAACCAGCGGCTCGTCTCCGCTGGCGGGCAACCCATCGGGCCCCAGACCGACGGTGCGAGCGTTGATCAGGCTCCCCAACACGGGATGGGTGAGGCCGAGCGCACAGGCGACATCATCGCAGTAGGCCGTACCATCGAGGATCATCCCACCTGATGTAGACAGTGTTCCACTGATATCCGCGGACCACTCCCCGGCGACCGGGGGCTCCAGAGGAACGAAGCGAATGTGCATCTGACCCGGCAAGAACGATGCGTTTTCCATCACCGCGTCGAGGGACCCCTGCTCGATCAGACCGGTTCGGGTGTGGGTGACGACATTCGCCGCGAAGGCCCCCTGGACAGCGGTGGTGACCCCCGGCGTGACGTCGAACACATGCTCGGGTGAAGCCGCGCTGTCCTGGAACTCCGTGCGCCCGCCGTAGCAAGGACCATCGCTGGTGCGGGCCATGGTCACGCTGGCCGAGACCCGGCACTCCCCACCGGCCGAAGCCCAGGTCTGCTCGAGGGTCAAGCTGGTCGAGCCCGTGAGCGCCGAGGACTGGATTACCACGAAGTGCGCGCTGGTGGAGAACATCGTGAGCGTGGCCACACCGTTTGAGTTGGTGACCTGGGTGTCGACGCTGGTGTCGAGAGCCGAGAGATCCCCGCTGCCATCCGAATCTTCGTACACCACTACCGAAATATTGGGGATCGGCGCGAAGTCCAGCGGGTCTGCGGCCCCCGTGTTGTCTTCGTACACGGTCACGTCGACCGTGGCGTGCATCATCGCTGTCGCGGTCGATGTGATGAAGAACATAGAGAACCCTCCACTGCCACGATACCAGGGCACGACTCCCGCCAACAGCCCCGACGAGCTGACGAAAGCGCCCTGTCAGATGGAGCGAGCCCGGACCCACACCGAGGTTCCCGCCAGCTCGCAGCTGAGGCGAACCTGCTTCCCATCTCTCACGAACAGGCCATCGAAGGGGGGCACCTTGGTCTTGCGCCAGACCCAGCCCTGAGACTCGAGGTGGGCCTTGTACGCATCCCACTGTTTGCCCGGGTCGAATGCCGAACGATACAGGATGTCGACCCGCCCGTCGACGGACTCCTGGACCGCGCCGTCTGCTAGCGGGAAGTCGAGGACGAGCCCCAAACCCGCGGTAGCTTTGCTCGTCACGGGCTCCGGCTGTGGAGCCGGCTGAGCGGCAAACTCGAGTGCGTCGGCTTCTGGAGCCGCGGTGCTCCCCCCTGCTCCACCGCCACATGCCAGGCTGATCAGTACAGTGAACAAGGCTGCGATGGGACATCCACGGATATCGGTGAGCGACATAGGCCGCATCCTACCTCAAGTCCACATCCACGCCGCGTGTGCGAAGATGCCTCCGCCGCCGTCCAGAGGGGACACGACTTGGATCTCGACTCGCTGAAGTGCTTCTCGGCCGCCGCAGACACGCTCAACTTCCGCGCCGCATCCCGCCGCGTTGGCCTGTCGCCGGGTGCATTTTCGGAACGCATCCGAAGGCTGGAGGAAGCCTTGGGCGCCCGGCTATTCGATCGCACCACCCGCCGTGCCCAGCTCACCGACGCAGGCCGGCGCCTGCTGCCCCACATCCGCCAGCTCCTCCGAGATGCGGACCGGTGCCGTGAAATCGCACAAGATACCAGCGCGGTCGTACCCTACGATCTGGTCATCGGGACTCGCTTCGAGCTCGGGATCTCGTGGCTCACTCCCAGCCTCAGCCAGCTCCAGCAGCAGACTCCGGAGCGCACCATTCACCTCTATATGGGCGACAGTCCCGACCTGTTGGCCCGAATGCAGCGGGGTGAGGTCGATGCCGCGATCACCTCCACTCGCCTGACGAGCGGGTCGGTCCGCTACGCCACGCTGCACAACGAAGAGTATGCCTTCATCGGGACCACACAGCGGGTCCACAGCTCCGAAGATGCCCAGGGACTCACGCTCATCGACGTGAGCTCAGACCTCCCGCTGTTCCGCTACCTGCTGGATTCACTGCCCGACGGCAGCCCATGGCCCTTCAAGAATCAGCTCTATATGGGCGGTATCGCGGGGATCCGGCACCGGGTCCTCGAGGGGATCGGAGTCGCCGTGCTCCCTCGATACTTCATCCGCGACGACCTGAAGGCCGGCCGTATGACCGAGCTGATGCCCGAACAAACCCTCCGCGAGGACGCTTTTCGCCTGGTGTGGCAGGTCCCTCATCCCTTCGAACCGGAACTCATCCGGCTCGCCGAGCAGCTGCGCGAAGTACCCCTACGCTAGCTTCTGCCCTGCACCGTGTGGCCTGGTTGGCGGTGCGACAGAGCCAGCAGCAGCAGGGTGAGCAATACCAACGCGACCATCACCCACGGAGGTGCCTGGACCCACCCAGCCGCGACGCCGATCGGCTCCGCGAAGGCCTCGGCCAAGGGGGCAGCCGGTTGGGCTGCATCGGGCACGGCGCTCATCATGGAGCCAACATAACCCCGCGGTCGGATTTACGGCGAATGAGGCTGGCTTCGTGAGCGAGTTCGAGGAGATCCTGGCGCTCGCGCAGCAGGTCGACCACGATCTCCCACAGCCGGTCCGGTCGGATCTGATCGCGGTCTCGCTCGATGAGTGCCGAGAGCCGCTCGACCTCTGTGCGAAGCGCGAGGACCGACGCGCTGGACACCTCGATTGCGGTGGCCTCTGCCGCTTCGCGGGCTTGGGACCTGGAGAGCTCAGCATCGACCGTGGCCTGACGCGCTGAGACACGGGCATCTGCGGCTTGCATCGCCCCATCCCCCAGCGAGAACACCGGCAGCCGGGCCGCGACGGACATGCCGAACTGAGTCGCAGTGGCGGGCTCGAACACCGCCTGGGCCTGAACCCAGTCGATGAACGGGCGCCGCTTCGCTGCCAGGGCTTTTCGGCGGGCTTGTTCCTCGGCCAGGCGGGCTCGGGCGCGCACCACACCAGACGACTCTCCGCCATGGCCCCCCGTGGCGAGCTCCAGCAGGTCCGGGCCAACCAGGAGCAGAGTGTCGTCGGTGGACAGCCCGACCATGGCACGGAGCTCGGACTCGGCCAGCACCCGCTCGCGGTGAGCTTCTACCTGGCGGCGCAGCGCCCCCAGCTTGGCGAACTCCGCCTCGATCACGTCGTCGGCGTCACCGACCTGGGCCTCGCGCCGCATCTGAGCGACCTCGATCCAGGAATCGCAGGCAGCGACCTCTTCGGTGAGCAGGTCTTCGGCGGCCCCGAGGTAGCGCACGGCATCGAAGAGCACCGCCACATCGACCCGAAACGCCGCATGCATCGCTTGGAGATCGGCCGTCTCGGTCTGGGCTGCGGCTCGGGCCGCCTGGACCCGACTCCGAATCGCGCCCACGGGCTCGAGCTCCTGGCGCAGGCGGAGGGTGTACTGCGAGTCGTTGATCTGCGACCCGATATTCTTCACCCGTACGCGCAGCTGCGGATCCTCGGGGGCACGCTGCGGGCGTACCGCGGCGTCGAGGGCGTCGATTCGAGCTCGCTGGGACACGGCACCCGCGTGGTTCTCCCAAGCGCGGCGAACCGCATCATCGAGCTCGAGCTGGACCTCGGCGGACCAGGCGAGCGAGACCAGAGCTATGAGCACCGCTACCTGCTCCAGTCCGGGTAGGGGCGGGCCTGCTTGATGTACAGGGTAGACTGGTCGTCGAACTGCTGATCGAACTTGAACTCCACATCCATGCCGTAGAAGCCGCCCAGGTTCCCGTACGCGGGCGCGAAGAACTGATGGATACCGGCCAGCGCGTTGCCGAGCTCGTTGATCTCGGCATTGGTGAGCACCGTCTCCCCTTCGGGGACGAGGTTGCTGTGCGCCAGGTACACGATCGGCTGTCCGGGCTGGGTGTAGTAGTAGAGGATCTGATCCGTGGTGTCGCCGTCCTGGGGCCGGACCACCGGGCTGTCGCCGTACTGCACATTGATGTAGTAGGCGGGCTCGACCCCCGCGGTATCGAACAAATTGCCCGTGATCGACACGCCGTTGCTGTCCTCCGTAGGGAAGGAGCGATGACAGAGCAGGGCCATGCCGATGTCGCGGTGCTCGATGCTGTAGTAGGCGCGCTCTGCGAACGCGCGGTCGCTCCAGACGCTGGCCCAGGTCTCGCGCATGGCATTTCGCACAGGCCGCAGCGGGTCGCTGGGATCGCCCGTCTCGCTGGTGTACAGGCCCGCCCCGTTGAACCCGCTCACATCCTCGGCATTGGTGGACGAGCGGAAGCGGAACCGCGTGGTGGCATACGGCCCGGTCTGGATCTTCTCGATGACCGCTGCCTCGAGCACAGGGTCGATCGGCGAGTTGCGGATGAGAGCCCGCAGCTCCGCCAACAGCTGAGTGCGGACCGCTGGGATGTCCCGGAAGTCTGGATTGGCCAGCATCGCGTCGACCACAGGCCAGATATTGTTGTCGGTCATGTGGTTGTTGTAGAAGTGCACCGGAACGATGAAGCCCGGGGGCACGGGCACCTCTGGACCGATCAACGACATGGCGCCATAGTGGCTGCCCTTGCCGCCGAAGGTGGGAACCACCGCCGTGATCGCCTCGCTGAGGTCGGGATAGGTGACGAGGTCGACCACGTCTTGGACATCGATGAGCTCGGCGACGGTGGTGTCCATAGGCTCTACGTAGATGGGGTCGGGGCGGTTCGCCTCCCACCACGTCTCCGCCTCGGCAGCGGTGACCTCGGTGATGGTCCAATCGAATGGTCCGACGGATAGCTCTACCCACTTGCCGTCGAGGGCCCGGAGCTCTTCGTTGGTGAACGCCCCCCGAAGCCCCATATTTGGAGTGCCTCGGTTCTGGGAGAGCACGTTGATATGGGAGAGCGGGGTCTGGAACTCGTCCGTGATGATCCCCGCTGTAGCCGTGATATCGTTTGGCACGACCTCCAAGACCACGATGTCTCTGAAGTCGGGCGGAACGGCCAGATCCTGCTCCGTGAGGAAAGCCAGGCGCCCCATGGAGGTCGCGATATTCAGCGGTTGGTAGGTGATGCCGTCGAAGAGCTCGTTGGTGCTGATGACCTGCACATCGGCCGGAAGCTGAGCGGCCACCGTGTCGATGGCGGCGGAGGTCGGGTGGAACCGCAGCTCGTCGCCGAAGAAGGTGTTCTCCGCGACCGCGCGGTAGGCCAACTCGATCATGTCGGCGGTGGCGGTGTCGTATGGGGAGAGCTCGTAGGCCCAGATATCGGGCTCTTCGTAGTAGGTGATGGCCCCGAGAACGAATCGCCTCTCAGGGCTGTAGTACTCGATGGTGTTGAACTGGGCGAGGGTCGGCACGATGGGCAGACCGCTCCCCGACAGGAAGGCGGACGCGAACTCCCAGTGGATCGGGTAGAGCGTGGAGTTCTGGAAGTAGAGCGCGTTGTCATCGGAACGATCCAACACGGTCTTCATGGACTTGGCACCGGGAATCGACGCATCCAGAGGTGCCGACGCCAACTTGTCGAAGTCGGCTTGGCACCCGATCTGTTGGGAGAAGTCGGGCTCCTCTTCCTCGACCACACAGTCCCACACCTTGGGGGTGGGCGGCGGATCGACGATCGGCGTGGGTTGAGGACCCTTGCAGGCGGACAGCAGAACAATCAGGTACTTCATGGTGAGCCAATCCTAGCCGGTCCCCGACGGATTGGTGTAGCTTTGGCCGGATGGAGGCAAGATGTTGACGATGCTGGCGCTATTCGCGTGCAAGGGACCTGCTACCGCGGTCGAGACCGACGCAGACACGGACACGGACACGGACACGGACACGGATACCGATACGGACACCGATACCGACACCGACATCCCCGCGCCTGTGGGCGATCCCGAGACCATCGAGTTGCTGGGCGTGTGCGAGAAAGCGAACCGGTGGGGCGGCTTTCGGATCGACAATGGAGAGGACTTCGGCTTTGTGGACGGTGGAGTGCTCGGGGGCGTGATCCCCGCCACGGTCCCCGATCCGGTCGACGCCCAGGGCGGCTGCCGCCTCGATCAGCGCATCAACCCATTCTGCGATCCCCCCTGCCCGGGCGACCAGACCTGCGACCTCAGCAACACCTGCATCCCCTTCCCGCCCTCCCAGGACCTGGGGACCGTGACCGTGGCCGGGACCAACCCATCGGTGCGGATCGACCCGTTCGTACCCGGGTTCAACTACTCCAACACCTCTGTGGCCAACCCTCCCACCAACCCGGGCGATCTCGTCGAGCTTCGCATCCCAGACAGCCCCTGGGGCGCGATCACGCTGCACGGGGTCGGGGTCCAGCCCCTCACGGCACCGACCGACACCCTCGTCATCACCGAAGACGTCGATCTGGTGGTCAACTGGACTGCCCCCGCAGGCAGCCCACGCTCTACGGTGTTCTTCGAGGTGGTGATCGACCAGCACGGCAACTCGCCGGTCTCTCTCACCTGTGACTGGCCAGACACCGGCTCCGCCACCGTGCCCGCGAATATGCTCCAGCAGCTCATCAACGCGGGCGTCACCGGCTTCCCCAGCGCCAGCGTCACCCGCCACACCTCCGACCGAGCGGACGTCGGAGCCGATGGCTGCATGGACCTCGACATCACCTCCCCAAGGCCCGTCGATATTCGGGTAGACGGGTTCACCCCGTGCAACGGGCCCGGGCAGTGCCCTCCACCCCAGACCTGCAACGAGACCCTCGAGATTTGTCAGTGACTACAGCGCGAAGGTAGCCAAAGCCCCGAATGCGGGCTCGGTCACCAGGGACGGGGACGGGTCCGCGCTGCCAGCGCCCGTCTGGCCTACCAGGTTCAGCCCAAACCGACCCTCGACCCGAATCGCATCCGCGAGGGCGTAGGAAGCCACGACCCGGATCGGGACCCGGCTCGGGAGCTGGGCCCCGACCTGGGCGCCCACATCGAGTTGCTCGCTGACCGCCACACCTCCGGAGAGCAACACCGACGGGGCGAGAGGCAGCGACTTTCCGCTACCGCCAGAGAGGTAGACGAAGCGCCCCGCGATTGCGACATCGGCGGCGACAGCGCCGCGAACCCAGATCGCGTCGTTCGGACGAAACACCAACCCGACCTCCAGCATGGGGCCGATCTTCGCAGCGGGCTCCGTGACCTCGACGAGGTCGAAGCCAGGCCCCACCAGAGCGCCGAAGCCCACACCCAGGTGCAGAGCAACAGCGCTGGAGCTCGGCGGAGGCGGCGGAACCGGCTCGGGGACGGGTTCGGGGACGGGTTCGGGGACGGGTTCGGGGACGGGTTCGGGCTTCGGTTCCGGGGCTGGGTCTGGAGCCTTCGGCAGCTCCGGAAGCGAGGTCGTGAGAGAGATCGAGTCCCCTTCGCCGGCGTGAAGCACGCGACTGAAGCGGTTCTGCCCGCCAACCACCTGGAGCACGTGCAGCCCCGGCGACACCGTCAAGGTGGCCTGATCCCGGGCTTGCCCGTCCAAGTACACCGCGTAGCCTCCGGGAAGGTCGGTGAGCGCAATGGTGGAGCTGGCTTTCCCCGCCGCCGATGATGCCCACAGATCGTGGAGGTCGGTCCCAAAGGCATCGACCCACACGGACTCGTCCGAGAGGCGGGCCGCTACCAGCGCATCGTCACGGGTATCTGGATCCCCCTCGAAGGCCGCGAGGGCTGCGCTGATCAACCAGAACCGAGCGAGGTCGGCCGGCTCGGTGACTCCGCAGTCGAGCTCTGCTTCGAGCGCTTCGAGGTGGCGATGCCCGGCATCGAAATCCAGCGCGAGCACGGCATCCTGGGCCGATCGAAGCGGCTCCTCGAGAGAGCAGTCCGCCCCGAGAGCGCTCGCGATGATCAGTAGAAGACCTGCCACTCCTCTCCTCCCTTCCAGATGTACCGGACTGGGCTGCGCTTACCTACCTTGATGGACTTCGTCGACTCCGTGCCGTCCATGCGCATCTCGATCCGGTGGCTACCCAAGGGCAGAGGATAGCCGACGATCGGGGACTTCCCGATGCGACGGCCATCGACGAGGACCGTGGCGCCAACCGGGATGCTACCGAAGGTCACCGGCAGTTTCGAAACCGCTGCCGTGGGCGCGGGTTTGGGGGCGGGGGCGGGGCGAGGGGCCACCGCGGACACGGTAGGCACCACCGGCGCGGGTTGAATCGGTTGCTCGACAACCGGCTCGGGCACGACGGGTTCTTCGACCACGGGGGCCGCGGGCTCCTCCACAAGGTCCTCGGCTTCGACGACCGGCTCAGAGGGCTGGACCGCCACGGCAACGCCGTCCTCCTGTGAGCCCGAGTTGGCCGCCACATAGCCCAGCCCCGCGGACAGCCCGATCAGGCCGATGAGGAACAACGCCAGCCCCACACTCCCCATCAAGGCAAGGACCCATGGATTGCGTCCAGGCTGTTCTTGCTCGGCCCCCGCAACAGCCGTACCCGTGCGCGAAACACCGATGAGCGTCTCGGTCAGCACATTGCCGATGAGCACGTCGTCTCCGGCCATGCTGACCTCGTGCACCTCGCGCTCTGCCCAGCGGCGCAGCGGCCCTCCGCGAAGGCCCGGGCCGAGCGCTGCGCACGCGTCCTCGACCTCACGGGCGCTCGGGCGCTCGTCCCAATTGGGGTTCTGCATGCGCTCGGCGAGCGCCCATACCGCCTGGAGATCCGGGTCCTGGTCGATCCACTCCAGGAGCTTGTTCCGGTTCTTGTGGGTCGGCCGACGGCCGCACAGCATGGTCGCGAGGACGACTCCGAGCGAGTAGATATCGCCTCGGGGCCCCTCCTCTCCCTGCAGCCTCTCAGGGGCGATATACCCGAACGTCCCACCAATATGTGTGGTGGTCCGACTCTCTCGTGCACTGAACGTGGCCCGGGCGATGCCAAAGTCCAGCACCTTCACCGTACCTGCGGGAGTGACCTGGATATTGCCCGGCTTGATGTCCCGATGGATGAGGTGCAGCGGCTCGCCATCGGGGCCCGCCTGCCCATACACATTGTCGAGGGCGCGAGCCACCTCCTGCACGATCTCGACGGCGGGCCTCGGTGGGATGGGGTTGGCCTTGAGCAACCGCTGACAGTTCGCCCCATCGACGAACTCCATCACCACCGCCCAGCGCCCCTCCAGGCGGGTCGGAGGATCGACGGTGACAATGGCTCGATCGCGGATCAGGCCCAGGATTCGCGACTCATCCCGGAAGCGCTGGATCACCTCATCGGGTGCCTCATCGTCCGTGAGCAGCTTGATCGCCACGTCCTTGGCGAAGCCCTCGGCCCCCTCGAGGCGGGCGCGATACACCTTTCCGAAGCCGCCTTCTCCGACAACGTCGAGGATTCGGTAGCGCCTGGCTTCGTCGGATGAGGTCTGCGTCACCCCTCCAGCTTAGCCTTGGACGCCTGCCAATGGAAACACCGGCCGTTCCCGCAACTCTCACCGGCAGTCCGGGCTGGTGGGCGGATCTGAAGGCTCGATACTCCCGTCCAGCACGGGCCTATCACAATATTCACCACATCATCGAGGTCATGGAGCAGTGGGCCTGGGTCGAGGCCGGTCCCGGGTGGTCCGACCCCGAGGCCACCTGGGTCGCGGCACTGCTACACGACGCCGTGTACATCGCGGGAAAGGTCGATAATGAAGCCCTCTCTGCGGACCTGGTTCGGCCCTGGTGTGCCGAGTTCGGCTTTCAGTTGGATTTCAGCCGCTCGGAACAGTTGATTCGAAGGACCGCCGCACATGGCCGCCTGCGCCGCTCCGATGTCGACGACGATGCGGCGCGCTTCCTCGACTGCGACATGGCCATTCTCGGCGCGAGCCCCGACAGGTTCGCAGAGTACAGCGCCGCGGTCCGAGAGGAGTACCTCGCCGTGGTTCCCGAACCTCTGTACGAAGCCGGGCGGCGACAATTCCTCGAACAACTGCTGCTGCAGCCGATCTTCCTCTCCCAGGACTTCGAAGACAGGCTCGGTGCTCAGGCGCGGGACAATATCCAGCGTGCCCTCCTATGCTAATGTAATTTCCAGCAATGGTCTTGACATGCAAAGGGATGCACCATGGAGCTCACCGATTCCGATCTCTCCGACCTCGCAGCGTTCTTCGGGCGGCGACTCGACGTGCGCCTCACCCCGACTCCGGCCGCCCGAACCGATGCTCAAGCCCGGCAGCGCGCCATGGCCTGGCTACTCACTCTCGAGGAGGCCCAGGACCGCGGCCACCTCTCTGCCCTGCTGCTCAAGATCTCCCGGCGCTTCCCCGACGACCCCAACCTCCAGGAAGCTTGCGCCCTGCTGATCGAACCCGGACGCAGCAGCGACCGCGCTGCGGGTCTGGTATTCCTCGCCGCAGGTGCCGCAGGTGTTGCAGGTCTCCTCGCTTCCGGCGTCGGCCTCACCGCGGCCGTCGTCACGGGGTTCATCCCCCCGGCCGAGCCGACCTTCACCTCCCTCACCCCCGCGATCGAGGTCGTCGGCAACTCCCCCGTAGACTCCCCCATCCGGCACGAGAGCGCCGCCCCGGTCGGGCGCTGCACCAACCCCGATGCTGCACAGGTGGGCTACTGGTACGCCGGCTCCCAATACCCGGGCGGCGTCGGGTCCACCGTCCCCTTCGACCGGGCCGTCAATGTCCGGGTCGACTACCCCGACCACCACAACCGGTTCGACGCCCGCTCCCATATCGAGTGCGTCATCCAGCCCGGCGATCGCGTCCGGATCAGTCGTGAGCCCGTCCTGGTCCCTGGGAATCGCTACTGGGTCCCGCTGGTGAGCGGTGATCTGGTCGCTCCAAAGAGGACGGCGAGCGCTCCGAAGCCCGAGACCCACTCAGGCTGAGCCCCTCTGCATCAGAGGATGAATCTCGCATAGAGGTAGAGGGCCGCCATTCCCACGAGGAAGATGATGCCGACGATATGGGCCGTGAAGTAGGCTCCGGAGGGTCGGTGCTCTTCGGGGACCTCGGCTCCCCTGAGCGTGATCAGGTTGAGGATCGCGAACAGCGGCGCGGTGAGACCGGTGAGCGCCGTGGCGAGATCGACCAGGGCACCGAGCTGCCCCAGGAACCACATACAGATGGCCTGGGCGACCAGCACCGAGAGCCCAAGCCCAAGCCAATACACCCAGGTCCGCCCCTCGACCTCGACCCCACGAAGCTGCCCCACCGCCCCCTCGAGCGCCCGGGGAAATCCATCGGTGACGGCGACCGTTGTCGACAACATGGTCGAGAAGGCGGCGACCAGGATGATCGGCCGAGACCACTCCCCAAGAGCGTGGGTGTAGGCATCGATCAGCATCTTCGCGAAGGCGGCCGAGGTCGTCGGGATCTCGTCGACCTGGCCAAAGAGCACGCTCGCCCCCAGGAATACAAACATCACGGCAAGCAAGGCGGTGCCGATATAGCCGACATTGAAGTCGAATCGCGCCCCTCGCGGAGTGAGCGGAATGCCCTCCTCCCGCTGCTTCTCCAGCCCCCACAGGGAGTGCCACACCGCGGTGTCCAGGGCGCTCGGCATCCACCCGACCAGCGCGGCGACGAACAGCAGGTGGCCCTTCTCCATCGGAGGAAGCGGGGGCCATAGCGGCATCCCTGCGAAGTCTGTGCTCGGGATCGCGAGCAGCACACTCGCCAGGGTCGAGACGGTGAGCAGCAGCATCATCGCCGTCATGAACCGCTCGAGCAGCCGGAACTTGCCGACGCCTAGCATGGCGCACGCAAGCCCCAACAGGATCGCCGACCATCCGCCGGTCGGGATCGCATCGGAGATCAGCACCGAGGCCATGCCAGCCGCGACAAAGGTGACCGCTGCGATGACCGTGAACATGGTGCTGAGGGTGAGCCCGATGAATAGCCAGATGGCCCAGCTGCCCCGACGCCGGTACCCGTGCAGCAGAGACTCGCCCGTCGCTGCGGCATAGCGGGGCCCCGCCTCGTAGGCCGGGTACTTGAACAGATTGGCCGCGATCACGATCCACACCAGCGCCAGGCCATAGCCGGCCCCCGCTCGCGTGGACTGCACGAGATGGGACACGCCGATCGCAGTGCCAGCCCAGATCAAGCCGGGCCCTAGCGCTTTGAGCAGTGGCGGTTCGCTATGCCCCACGGTTCACTCCACAGTGCGCCAGGTACCGCGAGAACCGCTGCACGGCCAGCTTCAGGGAGGGTCGCAGGACTTCCAGACATCGGCCAGGTCGAACAAGCCGTCGCTCACATCCGCACCAGCCACGGTCACCCCGGTGACGAAGATGTGGTCAAAGGCACTATTTCCGCCGAAATTGCAGTCGCCGCTCCCATCCTGATCCAGGTACCACATCAACAGATAGTCGCCGTTCGGGATGTTGGGGAAGGAGACGCTGAACACGTCGCCGGTGTGAGTCCCTGTAGCGTAGGCGATGACCGTGTTGTTTGGCTCTCCGTATACGAAGGCCTCGTACATCTGGCCGTCGTGACCGATGTAGTCCGTACCGGTCAGGGCGATGGTGTATGTGTCGACATCGGTGTCCGCATCGGCGTCGGTATCCGCGTCGGTGTCGGTATCCGCGTCGGTGTCCGTGTCCGCGTCGGTGTCGGTGTCCGTGTCCGTGTCCGTGTCCGGCGGAGCCTTGCAGCCCGCGGCCAATCCCCAGAACCCGATCACCCAATAAGTGACCATAGCTCTCGTCATCTTGCCTCCCATGCAGTCACCGGGGACGATAGCGGGAGGATTTGTCAGCCGCACAAAGAAGTGGAAAGAGGGGCCAAACTCGACCGAGCCGGCCCCTTCTAGGGCTACATCACCGGGCCGATCTTGTCGCAGTTGTCGACCCAAGTGGCATCGTGGTCATACGCGACCGTCTCGTCCGCACCCGCCACCGTCACCGTCGCAGCCCACATATGGTCGCTCCACGTGGGCTCGTTGGTGACGCAGTCTCCGCTGCCATCGAGGTCGAAGTACCAGTACACATCGTAGGTGCCATCGGGCACGCCCATCAGCGGGATGCTGGCCGTACCGCCCGAGAGGCTACCGGTGGCGTAAGAGACGACTGCAGAGCTCGCCGTATCGTAGACCACCGCCTCGTACAGGTTTCCGTCGTGGGGATCATAACCCGAGCCGTCGATGGTCACGGTGTAGCTGCCCATGACATCGGTATCGGTGTCGGCGTCGGTGTCCGTATCGGTATCGGTATCGGTATCGGTATCGGTCTCCGCGGGCGGATCGTCGGCGGGCGGGCAGCCGACTGCGAGAAAGGACAGCGAGACGAGGGTTGCGATCTGGATACTACGGTTCATGGGTTCTCCTCCTGGGTGGGAACGCGCGATAGACCAGGCTCGGCCCATCGCAGCGCAACCGCAATACGCAGATCGCCCGGGATCGGTTTCCTACAATCTGAGAGAACGATGAAATTTTCTCTGGACCACTGGCTGTCGCGCTTCCGATCCGTCGCCTCCAGCGGACCCGCTGCCATCCCATGGACCCATGTCCACCGCGGTTCCAGATCGGGAACTCATGTCGTGATCGGGGTCATGGTCCATGGAAATGAGTACGGCACCCTGCCCGCGGCTGTGCGACTGATCGAGGCCCTCGAGCGCGGCACCGTCCGCTGGACCGGACCCGTCACCCTGTTCGTGGGCAACCCCGAGGCCGGCCTCGCCGAGCGCCGCTACCTCGACTTCGACCTCAACCGCGCCTGGTCCTTCCAAGCGGAACACCGCGGACGGGAGGTCGAGCGCGCCCATCAGCTCCGCCCGCTGCTCGACTCCGCCGACCTGTTCCTCGATCTCCATCAGACCCTGCTCGAGTCCCGCTCGGCCTTCTGGACCTTCCCCTGGAGCCCCATCTTCGGACACTGGGCGCGCATCCTCGGCACTGCTCCCGTGGGCATCACCCGCCCGAGCGGCCAGGTCTTCGCCACTGCCGGCCTCAAGTGCATCGACGAGTACGTCCGGGACCGTGGACGTCCGGGCTTCACCGTCGAGCTCGGCCAGAAGGGCTTCGACCCTGCCCAAGCAGACAACGCGCTGCGCACGATGCTCACCTTGCTCGAGACCCAGGAGCGTATCGATCTCGGCCACAGCACCCTCGAGTCCGAGTCGGAGTCAGGCAGCCCGGTGCGGTGGTTCCAGACCGTCCATCGCGAGCCCTGGGGCGACCCCGATCGTCGGCTGCGGCCGGGTCTGTCCACCTGGACCCCGGTCCGAGCCGGCGAGGATCTCTCTGCGGATGCCAGCCCACCGATCCTCAGCCCCGTCGACGGCGCCCTGCTGTTCCCCAAGTACCCCGACCCCCAAAACCCCCCACCCGCACACGTGTTTCATGTCGGAGTCCCCCTTCAAGCTCACCCCGCCGAGGTCTTTGGAGGGGCCCGTTGATGCGCAGCATCGAAAAAATGATCGACTTTATTTTCCAGTTCCCGCTCGCCACGCATCCCCCTCAACGAACGGCGCGGATGCCAAGGGAGAAAACGATGTGGAACTCGACGATCAAGACAGTGGTGATGGCCGTAGCGTTGGTCGGTCTCGGGACCGGCTGCGAGCTGGCCGATATCCTCAACCAGCTCGCCGACCAGGTGACCGACCCCAGCGACCCCAGTGAGCCTGGGCCCACCGATCCGGCCGACCCCACCGATCCACCTGACTGCGGATCCATCGACGCCAATGGCAACGGGGTCATCGAATGCGACCCTATCGACCCCTGGCTGATCTGCGAGGTGAACCTCGACGACTGCCTGTCCGCCGGCACCCCAGAGGACGAGTGCTTCACAGACTTCGACCTCTGCGTAGAGGACTCCGAGTGGCCTGACGATCCCCCCCAGCCCATCGACGAGTGCGAGTGGCAGCTCGACGAGTGTCTCAACGACCTGTACACCAACCTCCCGGCCGACCCCGCGATGGAGCTGCTCTACCCCGACGAGGACGCCTGCTGGATCGAGTACGACGAATGCAATGGCTGGGTCGAGCCGCCCCCGCCGCCCCCCGAGTGCGAAATCCAGCTCGAAGAATGCCTGGGAAATCTGTACCAGCCCGCCGCATCCGACCCGGGGCAGAGCATGCCCTACCCCGACGAGGATATCTGCTGGATCGAGTACGACGAGTGCAATGGCTGGGTCGAGCCGCCCCCGTCCAGCCCCTGCGACGAGCTGTTCGGGCTGTGCATCGACACCGGCGTCGACGCCCAGCTCTGCGACGAGGTCTACGGGCAATGTGAAGCCAACCAGGGCGGCGTAGAGCCCGACGCGCCCACACCCTGAAGCGCCCATGACGACCGCCGCACCGACGCTGGACCTCAACCTGCTCTACCGAGAGCATGGCCGGCTCGTGCTGCGGCGGGTTCGTCGATTCTATCGGACGGAACAAGCCGCCGATGTGCTCCAGGAGGTCTTCGCCAAGGCCGTAGAGCGGGCCCACACCTACCGCGGTGAGGCCTCTCCTCTTTCCTGGCTGTACGGACTCACCACCCGCCACTGCCTGGCGCGTCTGCGGGACGAGAAGCGGCGCAGGGAGCTTCTCGACGAAGTGGGCGAGGTCCCCTGGTCCTGTCCCATCACGCCCTCCTCTACCGAGGCCAAGGTGTTCCTCTCTCAGCTGTGGCGCACCGTCGATCCCGAGCTCGCGCAGATCGGCGTCCACTACTACCTGGACGGCATGAGCCAGTCCGACATCGGTGAGATGCTCGGAGTCACCGGCCGCACCGTCTCCAACCGGCTCAAGCAGCTCACCGACCTCGCACGAGACGCTGCTGGAGGTTCGCCATGAACGGACTCCGACGCGACGGACATCTCACTGACCTCGCCCTCGAACACGCCGCTACCGGCGCCCCCCTACCGGCCACGGCCGCCCACCTCAGCACCTGTGACAGCTGCCAGGCCCGGCTGGATGCCGCCCTTCAGGTAGAGCTACCGGATCTGGGCGAGCTGCCCGATCTGCAAGCGCTGCTCGGAGCCAACCGCCCCGCCCAACCGGTACCGTCCGTCCCCGAGCCCGCGAATCGCCCGTGGATGTGGGGCGTGCTCTTGACCGTCGCCTCGGCCGCAGCAGCCGCCATGATCGCGATACCCACTGTCCTCACCGAGGTCGATGATGGGCTCCGGGTGAAGGGCGCCGGACTGCACCTGCAGGTGTACCTCGACCAGGGCTCGAGCAGCGCCCGGCTCCGAGACGGCGACCCCATCTCCGCCGGAGATCGCCTCGGTTTCCGCGTGCGAAACCGCGACCCCGGCTATCTGATGATCGTCGGGATCGACGCAGCAAACGAGGCCTACCTCTGCTACCCTCAGTCCGGTGGTGGAAGCCCAGCCCAGGTCGACTCCACCCTCGACCCCGTCGCTCTACCCGAGGCGATTCGCATGGATGACACGCCCGGAACCGAACAGATCGTGGCCATCCTCTGCGAGGACCGCTTCGCCTACGACGACATCGCTAGCGCCCTCCTGGACGACACGCTGCCCCCAGGCTGCACGACCGACTCGGTGAACCTGGAGAAACCATGATCATGGGCCTGCTCGGGGTGGCGCTCGCCACCGAGGTTCAGCGCTATGCCGTGGTGGTCGGGACCAACGAGGGGCTGCCCGAAGACACCCCATTGCTCTACGCAGAGCACGACGCCCAGCGGGTCGCCGAGGTCCTGGTGGGGCTCGGCGATCTGCGCTCCGAGAATGTCGTCGACCTCCGCTCGGTAGATGCAGAGCGGGTCCGCGAGGCCCTGGTCGACCTCAGCCACCGGGTGCAGCGGCGTCGCGGTGATGCCGAAGCGATGCTCTTCTTCTACTACTCGGGCCACGGCGACGAGGACGGCCTACGGCTCTCCGGCACCGTGCTGCCCTTCACCGAGCTCACCGCCCTGCTCGGCGAGATCGATGTCGACGTCCGGGTGCTCATCGTCGATGCCTGCCAGTCCGGCGAGCTCACTCGCATCAAGGGCGCAACCCCCGCCGAGCCCTTCGAGATCCGCGCCGAGGATCACCTCGACACCGAGGGCATGGCCATCATCACCAGCAGCTCCATCGGCGAGGACTCCCAGGAGTCGGATCGGCTCCAAGGGGGCATCTTCACCCACCACTTCGTCGCCGGGCTGATGGGGGCGGCGGACGCGAGCGGCGACCGGCGCATCACCCTCACCGAGGCCTACCGCTACGGCTACACCGAGACCGTGCGCTCCACCAGCCGCGCGCGCTTCGTCCAGCGCCCCAGCTTCGGTTTCCGCCTGTCTGGGCGCTCCGATCTCGTGCTCACCCGTGTAGATGAGCCGGGGCGAAGCGCGATGTTGGCCCTGACCGGCCCCGGCGAGTGGCTGCTATTCGAGGGCTCGGGCACCGGGGATCTGGTGACCGAGATCTCCGTCGACTCCCCCGCCATGCTCTCGGTCTCCCCCGGTGAATACCTCATCCGGTACCGCGGAGAAAAGAGCATCCGAGAGCAGCGGATCGAGCTTCCACGGGGCGAGACCCTGGAGCTGGTCGCTCAGCAGATGACCGCCGTGAGCCCCGGCCAGACAGTCCGAAAGGGCATCGAGGAGCGCCCCGCAGCGCTCGCCTTCACCTTCGGCGGCGGGGTGCTCGGGCCCACCTCGCCCGGTATGCCCAGCTCGGGACTCGGCCATGCCGGGCTGATGATCGACTTCGAGCCACTCACCGTCGCACTGAGACTACTGGGGTCGGGTACCCGTCAGACCAACGATCAGCTCACGATTCAACAGATGCGGGGCGGGGCCGATGTGGCGGGTATCAAGAAGCTCGATGTGGGCCCCAGCGCTGTGGGTCTCGGCGTGCGTACCGGGCTCGACCTCAACGTCCAGCGCTTCGACTCCGCCGGAGACGCCCCGACCCGTCGCGCCATGACCGGCCGGGTCGGCCCCCTGCTCTCCATCGACATTCCCTTCGGCCGCACGCTGCTGGTCGCCTCCGGTGGGACTGACGTTCAGCTCTACCAACGGTACAATGTCGACAGCTCGACCGCCGCATTCGACACCCAGGTCGTACCCACCTTCTCGCTGGAGCTCGCGCGCTATGTCCGTTGAACGCATCCTGTCCATCGGGATCTGCATCCTTTTCGCCGGCTGTGGAAGCCTGGTAGATGGCGACTATCGCGGCGAAGTCCTCTACGAGATCGACGGTCTGGTCTATGTCGACGATCTCGAGATCGAGGGGGATATCGGCGTCGCGCTGCTGTGGTCGGTCGAGACCGAGAGCACGGGCGGCTCCCAGTCCGTCGTCGTCAAGACCCAGTTCCCCGCGCGCTACACCATCCAGATCTTCGAGCCTCCCGACGCCGACAATATCGTCTCCCTGTTCGGCGACGACTCGATCAATGCCGCTGTCGGTGACATCATCCTCTACGAGGACCTCGACCAGAATGGGGTGTGGGATCGCGACAACGAGCTGATCGTCGGCGGCGCCTTCGACGCATCGGTCATCTGGGTGGAGCGCATCGAGAGTGTCGGCCTCGCGCTCTCTCCAGAAGGCGAAGTCTCCGCCCTCCAGGAGGGCTTCAACCTGGTCTACCGCGAGGCCCCCTTCAGCTGCATCACGCCGTGGGATCAGTGGCTCGAGCCCGCGTTGGACCGCCGCGCCAATCTCCAGGTCAGCTACTACTTTCCGTCCTCCTTCGACTGGAACTGCGACGGGGTCGGCGAGTGGCAAGACCCCGCCCAGGCTCCAACCGAGTGGTTCGAGAGCGAGTGCGACCCCGACATCTTCCAGGCCGAGTGTGACCTGTATGCGGAGATCATCGGAGGGGGCCCCGCGGTGGACCCCGCGCTGCTCGCAGAGCAGACTCTGTACTTCGAGAACGAGCCCTATCTCTGGGACTGTATGGTCCAGACCTGTCCCGACACGATGGATCTGCTCGCTCCCTGACTGCGCAGGCGGTAGAGTCGTGCCCAACAGGGAGCGACTGTAGATGGCCCAGATCGAAAGCACGCTGGCGGGAATCGAAGAGGCGATCGACGGCGCCATCGCAGACGAGGCCAAGACCGGGCGAATCGCCAACGTCATCCGCGAGGCCGCCGCCCAGAACGGCGACTCCATCGACGACGACGAGGTCGCCCGAGGAGTCGATTTCGTCACCCGCTATGTGCGCGGGGTGCCCCGGGTGCTGCGCGAAGCCCTGGACCGGTCCAAGAGCACCATCGCCGAGGCCAAGATGCTCCGAATGGCCGAAGCCGCCGCCACCTACTGGGAGGCCGACGAGGACGTGATCCCCGACGACCAGGGCCTGCTCGGCATCCTCGACGACGCCTACTGCTCCCTCTCCCTGGTCTCCACGCTCTCCTCCCGGCTCGAGCGCGACACCGGCACCAAGCTCGTGTCCGACGACCTCGCCGGCCCCACCGCTGCGGTGCGCAACCTGCTCGGAGACCCCATCGCCGACAAGCTCGACGACTACGTCGAGGAGGCCCTCGCAGACGCCACCATGAAAGAGCTCATCGCCAGCCTCGCCGAGGAACCCCCCGCTCCACCTCCGGCAAACTCCAGCTGGGATGCCGAGGACGACGACGACCTGATCCTCAAGCTCTTCGGGGTCATGGGCGACTAGGCCGGTCAAAGTCCCAGATTTCAACGTGGACGGGTCCGTGAAAGACCCGAAACCCGACGCTCGTCTTACCCGCGAACCCTCAGAAACCCAACAAGGGCGCCGAATCGGCAGGCATATTTTGTCGAGAACGCCGGTTCGAGCGACGACGTGTAGCTCGCTACACTAGGAGCGAAGGACCAAGTTCTCGGCGAAATAGGCCGCCGAATCGGCGTCCTAGCGGCCACAGTCCACCGTGGGCGCTTCGTAGGTGCCGCCGAGGGTGCACAGCACCTCTCCTGCCGTCGCCGAGCCCGTGACCTCATCCCCGGTTGCGGAGAGCGAGAGCGTGTACAGCGTATCGGATAGGCCCTGGTAGCTCAGATCCGCGGACCAGCTGCGGATCGTACCGTCCGGCTCCACCAGCATGCCCATGGAGTCGACCGTCATGATCGTGTCGTAGGACCCGCTACGCTTGGGACCCGTGACCTCGAGGGTCGCCGCTCGACTCCCGTCCATATTGATCGCGATCTCAGTTCCCGACCGGCCCCAGCTCCCCGCGAATTGACTGGAGACCACGGTGTACTCCACCTCTCCGAGTGGCCTGCTGATCCCCACGGTGCACGGCAGGGTGTCGAGCCCCGCGGTGAACCCACCCGAGAGCATATTACCGGAGTTCTCGATGCAGTTCATGCAGTCGCCGGGGCCCTCGACGCACATCGACTCCGACTCGGTGTCCTCTCCGACCGCCACCGCGACCCGGGCGAGCTCGGACAGATCCGAGGAGGCCACCGCGGCGAACGCATCCGCAGGATCTGCGCCCGCCCCACACCCACCAACCCAGACTCCCAACAACCCAAGACCCAATCGACGCATCCACCCTCCCTTCCCACTCATCGGTACCCGATTCCAATCCCAATCGTCGGCGTGTGTACATACTTCTTGAGGGTGGAGTCCAGATAGTCCTCACCTTCACGAAGAAAGGGACCGGAGAAGGGTAACTCTCCGCCCTCGGGCTGAATTCGGGTGCTCGACGCGATGGTGAAAGCCCCTCCGATGTCCAGCCGCACGAGCACGTGCTCCGCGACCTCGAAGCGCCAACCGAGCGCCACATCGAGCTGCTGAACAACGGTATTCACCCGCAGGCCACGTCCTGCGAGGGTCGGGGGAACAAACTGGCCCGTGGCCTCACCGAGCAGGTCGCCGACGACCAACCCTCCACCGAGAAAGGCCACCCCATGCCCCGCCTCGAAGAAGAAGCCATGCTTCTGGAAGGGCTGCCAACCGATGTGATTGCGGACGATCAACGCGCTGCCCAGCGCCGCCTCGATGAGGTCGGCGGTGATGGGGTCGTACCACCCCGCAGAGACTGAGATCGAGTCGACGAGCTGCAGATACCCACGGGGCATGAAGCCCACGGTTCCAGCCCAGTGAAGCCGCCCCGGCACGTACACCGTCGGGCGAACCCCCACCAGGATCGGTACATCGGTCACGACCTCGATGGAGCCCTGGATAGGAGCGGGGCTCGGAGACTGGGCGAAGGCTGCGGAGCCCCAGAGCAACACACCGACCAGGGCTACTGAGAGCGACTCAGTCATTCAACGGATCCAGGTCGACCCCATCCGGCGTCCCATCCCCATCGGTGTCCACGACCGAGGGCCAGGTACCCGCCGCCTGCTCCTGTTCATCCATCAGCCCATCTCCGTCGCAGTCGCTTCCCGCCGCGAGCTCCTCGCACACCACATCCCCGCTCACCAAGGAGAACCCGACGTGGATGTCGTCCCAGCCATCCCAGAGCCCATCTCCATCCACATCGGCCATGAACAGCGGATCCCCCACCGGGCCTCCGAGGATGCCGCGATCTCCATCCGAGCCATCGGAATCCCAGCCCGAAGCGCCGCTGTCGATCTGGGCGGAGGCGGGCGGAACCAGGATCGGCAACCAGAACTCGGGGTCGATATCGAGGCTGTAGCTGAGGTAGGGCCCGCTCACCACCAGGGGATCGGGGTCCGAGAACGCGAAACCACCGGTGTACATGCAGTAGGAACAGGGGATGAACCCGAGCCCATGCTCCGTGTCGATGAACAGGTTGTGGGAGATCTGCGCCCCAAGCGCCGATACCGAGTCAAACGCGTCGGCCCCTCCCATGAAGGCGGAGTTGTGTACGCTGATGGTGTTGGCCGTGATTCCCGTGATCGCCTCGGACACGATCGAGTTCCTCAGGAATGTATCGGTCGCGAACACCCCCGTTGCATCAAGCCATGGGCCGCTCGCTCCGGCCCTCACGATCCGAGTGCGCTCCATCTGCAGGAGCGCCCGATTCTTGACGATCCCAGCCGGATCCGCGATCACCGAAGCATCCACGCTGATGGCGGACAGCCCCAAGAAGACCGCCTTCGAATGGAGGACCGGTGAGGTCGGGCTTCCCGTGCCCCGCAGAGCGACTCCTTGGAGCCGAAGCACCCCCTCCGACTCCATGCCGCCCGTTCCCTCAAAGTCCGACAGCAAGACGGACACGTCCCCCGCCGTTCCGACCCGGATGAGGGTGTCCGCCACCGGGCCGGTATCGACGAAGCTGGACTCGCTGAGGGTGAAGGTCGAGTTGAGGAACCACGGCGCCGGGCTGTCCACGAAGACCGAGTTCACAACATACTGAGGGCTGCGGATGAAGCCGTCCTGGAGGTTGATGAGCCCCGGACCCGTGCAGTCGGTGCAGGACAGCCCGTCGATCGTGAGCGTAGAGGCCGAGCTGGTGCGCAGCAAAGAGCCCGGCCCCAGCGAGTCGCTCGGGGCTTGGCTGTCCAACGAGGTCACATCGATATTCGCCATCGAGATGGTTCCGAGACCGATATTCACCAGCCCCCGATCCGCACGGATATTGTCGACCTGGACATCCTGGAGAACGACAGTCCCGACCTCGCCGGCGATGAAGCCCGAGTCGTCCTGAGTGATGTCCTGAATCGTGGAGCTGGCGATCGAGAGGAAGCCCAGGGTGTCGAGTACGACAAAGGGCTCCGTTCGGATGCCCGGGTCGACGATCTCCACATCCTCGAGGAATAGCGCGGAGAAGGAAGGAATTCGGATGGGGGACCCCGTAGGCTGCGCCGGAACGAGCCGCGCCATGAAGCCCCCGTCACTGCTGGCCAGAGTCATCGGCAGGGTCACGGTGAGATCGAGGGGATGCTCTACGGCGGGGTCGAGCAAAATCACCCCCAGCGGGCACATATTCGGTGCGGCCTCGGCGATGGTCGCCACATCCCCTGGGATCTCGACCAGATCCCAGAACTGGATGGGATCGAGATCGTTGCAGTCGGTCCCATCGGCCACGAAGCCCGCCGGAGCGGTGCAGGAGTCCGAGTAGATATCCTCCCGACCCCGGCCATCGCCGTCGGTGTCCCGGTACCACCGATCGAGCTGAGTCGAGCTGTCCTCGTCATCCTGGAGCCCATCGCAGTCGTCATCGAAGCCATTGCAGACCTCGAATGCCGCCGGGTTGACCGCGCCGTCGGTGTCATCGCAGTCCCCGGCGGTCTGGGTCCAGACCTGCCCATCATCGGGGGCACATCCCGGCCCCACCGCCAGCCCGCTACCGAAGCCATCCACATCGCCGTCGAGGTACCAGAGCCCCGATCCGACAGGGTCATCGTCGACCAGACCATCGCAGTCATTGTCGACCCCATCACAGGTCTCGACCGCAGCCGGGTTGAGGTCCGGATTGGAGTCGTCGCAGTCCCCGGAGTTCCGCACGAAGCCCAGGGGCGGGATGCAGCTGGAGGAGGCGCCCCCTGCCCCATCTCCAAAGCCATCCTCGTCGAGGTCCGGGTAGAACACCACCACATCGCTGATCAGCGGATCGAAGTCGTTGCAGTCCCCCGAGATCGCCACATACCCGGCCGGTTGACCGCACTGCTGGAGGGTGACTCCGGGCTGACCGACCCCATCGCCGTCCTCATCGAGGTACCAGATCGTCGACACGAGGTCCGTATCGGCGGCGTCGATCTGCCCATCGCAGTCGTCATCCACCCCGCCACACACCTCGGCCGCCGCCGGGGAGACCATGGGGTTGGCATCGTCGCAGTCCCCCCCATCGAGCACCGCTCCGGAGGGCTGCGCACAGGCGAGCACCTCGGCGGCGCCGAAAGAGTCTCCGTCCGCGTCGACATAGAACGAGATCCGCGAGGCCAGATCGAGGTCGGGGTCTGCATCATCGATCAGACCATCGCAGTCGTTGTCTACGCCGTCACAGACTTCGGTCGAGTCGGGTGGGGAGCCCACAGGATGACCGAGGGGATCGGAGTCATCGCAGTCGTCACCGTTGGACACCGCACCGACCGGCCCTTCACAGGACGGACCGATGAATACCCCCCCATAGCCATCTCCATCGACATCCTCGTACCAGAAGGGCTCGTCCGCAGCGCCCTCGTTCGGGTCCCCGTCGCAGTCGTGGTCGATTGCATCGCAGGCCTCGAGAGCCACGGGGTTGACGCTGTCGTTGGAGTCATCGCAGTCGAGGGCGTTGTCGACGAAGCCCGCTGGAGCGACACAGCCCACGAGCGGATCCCCTTCACCAAAGCCATCTCCATCCGCGTCGGGGTACCAGGAGAGCTGGAGCTCGCTGGGGATCGTATCCTCGTCATCGACGGCCCCATCGCAGTCGTTGTCGATTCCATCGCAGCGCTCCAGGGCGCTGGGGTTGATCGCCCCATCGGTGTCATCGCAGTCGTCTCCTCCGAAGGCAGGAGCCCGAAAACCGTCCTGATCCAGATCGCAGTCTCCGACGGTGGAGTCGTTGTCATCGCAGTCGCGTCCACCAAAGCGGATCGAGACCACACCATCCCCATCCAGGTCCTCGACCCGGGACTGACCCTCCGAACCGACATAGGGACACCCTGCGAGCAGCAACAGCAATCCAAGAGCGCGCACGAAACCTCCTGCCGCAGTCTACCCGAGGTCCCCATGAACGCACCCACCCGCTACGAGCTCCGCAACCCGGTCCGCATCGTCACCGCCGCCTCGCTATTCGATGGCCATGACGCCGCAATCAACATCATGCGGCGCATCATCCAGGCCAGCGGCGCCGAGGTCATTCACCTCGGCCACAACCGCTCCGTTGCCGAGATCGTCGACTGCGCCATCCAGGAAGATGTGCAGGCCATCGCCATCACCAGCTACCAGGGCGGGCACGTCGAGTACCTCGAATACATGTACGATATGCTCCGGGAACGTGGGGCGGATATCCGCCTATTCGCCGGGGGCGGCGGGACCATCCTGCCCACCGAGATCGAGCGACTCCACGCCCACGGGATCGACCGCATCTACAGCCCAGATGATGGCCGCACGATGGGCCTCCAGGGCATGATCGACGATCTGCTGCGCAAGTCGGACTTCCCCCGCCGCGATCCAGCCGAGCTCGACGCGCTGATTCCTCTGGTGGCTCTGGATCGGCCCGATGTGCTGGGCGCGCTCATCACCCTCGCCGAGAACCACCCCGAGCTCCGCCCGCAGCTCCACGAGGCCCTCTCCACCGACCGGGTCGTGCCCGTGCTCGGGGTCACCGGAACCGGCGGGGCGGGCAAGTCCAGCCTGGTCGACGAGCTCGTGCGGCGCTTCCTGCGCGACCAGCCCGACAAATATATCGCCGTGCTCTCCATCGACCCCAGCAAGCGCAAGAGCGGCGGGGCCCTGCTGGGCGACCGGATCCGCATGAACGCCGTGCACGACGACCGCGTCTACATGCGCTCCCTGGCCACCCGCCAGGCCCATATCGCCATGTCCGGGGTCGTCCCCGAGGCCATCGGGGTCTGCAAGCGGGCCGGGTACGACCTGATCATCGTCGAGACCAGCGGAATCGGGCAGTCCGACACCGCCATCACCGATGTCGCCGACACCACGCTCTATGTGATGACCTCGGAGTACGGCGCCGCCACCCAGCTCGAGAAGATCGATATGCTGGACTACGCCGATCTCATCTCGATCAACAAGTTCGACAAGCGCGGCTCCCTGGACGCCATCCGCGACGTACGCAAGCAATACAAGCGCAACCACGGCCGCTTCGAAGACACCGACGACCAGATCCCGGTCTACGGCACCATCGCCAGCCAGTTCAACGACCCCGGCACCAACCGCCTCTACCTGGCCATCCTCGACACCCTCGAGCAGCGCTTCGGCCTGGGCATGGTACCCCACCTCGCCCTGCCGACCGATGATGCCGACAAGGTGTTCGTGATCCCACCCGACCGCACGCGCTACCTGGCCGAGATCGCCGAGACCGCCGAGCGCGTAGACGCCGACATCGAGAGAGATGCCGCCACGGCCCGCCGGATGTACCGCCTCGCCGGCGCTATCGCCGAGCTCCGCGACTCGTCCGCCATCACAGAGCCCGCCGCAGCCCTGCAGCCCAACGAGGCCGACTCCGACGCGGTGATCGACCTCATCCGCCGCTACAACCACCTTCGCGAGACCCTGCACCACGAGTCTCGGGAGCGCCTCGCCCGCTGGCCACAGCTGCAGAAGATCTACACCAGCCCAGTGTTCAGCTACCAGGTCCGCGGTCGAACCCTGGAGCAGCCGCTGTGGCGCGAGACGCTGTCCCAGAACAAGGTCCCCCGCGTCTGCTTGCCCACCTACCGCGACTGGGGCGACCTGCTCACCTGGCTCTCCCGCGAGAACGTGCCCGGAGAGTGGCCCTACACCGCCGGGGTGTTCCCGCTCAAGCGCTCCGGCGAGGACCCTGCGCGCATGTTCGCTGGCGAGGGCGGCCCGGAGCGCACCAACAAGCGCTTCCACTACGTCAGCCGCGGGCTCCCCGCCAAGCGCCTCTCCACCGCCTTCGACAGCGTCACCCTCTACGGCGAGGACCCCGACTGGCGGCCGGATATCTACGGAAAGGTCGGCAACGCCGGCGTGTCGGTGGCCAATGTCGACGATGCCAAGAAGCTGTACTCGGGCTTCGATCTCTGCGACCCCCGCACCAGCGTCAGCATGACCATCAACGGCCCTGCGCCCATGGTGCTGGCCTTCTTCCTCAACGCCGCAGTCGACCAGGGCTGCGAGAAATACATCCACAGCCAGGGAATGGCCGACGCAGTCGAAGCAAAGATCGATGCCCTGTACGCCAGCCGTGCAGCCGCCCGTCCGCGCTACCAGGGCGAGCTCCCCGAGGGCAATGATGGGCTGGGGCTCATGCTGCTCGGCGTCTCCGGCGATGAGGTCCTCGATCCCGAGGTGTACGCGCGAATCCACGCCGATGTTCTGCGCTCCGTCCGCGGCACGGTCCAGGCGGACATCCTCAAAGAGGACCAGGCCCAGAATACCTGCATCTTCAGCACCGAATTCGCGCTGCGGATGATGGGCGATATCCAGCAGTACTTCGTCGACAACGACGTTCGTAACTTCTATTCGGTGTCCATCAGCGGTTACCATATCGCAGAGGCCGGGGCCAACCCCATCACCCAGCTCGCGTTCACGCTGTCCAACGGGTTCACCTTCGTCGAGTACTACCTGTCCCGGGGAATGGAGATCGACCACTTCGCTCCGAACCTGTCCTTCTTCTTCAGCAATGGCATGGACCCCGAGTACGCCGTGCTCGGCCGCGTCGCCCGCCGTATCTGGTCGAAGGTCCTCAAGCAGAAGTATGGCGCAAATGCTCGTTCTCAGAAACTCAAGTACCACATCCAGACCTCCGGCCGCTCCCTGCACGCCTCGGAGATCGCGTTCAATGACATCCGCACCACGCTGCAGGCTCTGTACGCGCTCAACGACAACTGCAACAGCCTGCACACCAACGCCTACGACGAGGCCATCACCACACCCACCGAGGAGTCGGTGCGTCGGGCCCTGGCGATCCAGCTCGTCATCAACAAGGAGCTGGGCCTGTCGATGAACGAGAACCCCATCCAGGGCTCGTTCTTCATGGAGTTCCTCACCGATATGGTCGAGGCTGCCGTGCTCACCGAGTTCCGCCGCATCAGCGACAGAGGCGGCGTTCTCGGCGCGATGGAGCGGATGTATCAGCGCTCGAAGATTCAGGAGGAGAGCCTCTACTACGAGCACAAGAAGCTCTCCGGAGAGCTTCCCATCATCGGGGTCAACACCTTCCTCGACGACAGCGGTTCCCCCACCATCATCCCCGACGAGGTCATCCGCGCCACCCGCGACGAAAAGGAGTACGCCATCCACTCCCGAGATGCCTTCCAGGCCCGCAATGCCGAGGCCGCAGAGGCCGCCCTCCACGCCCTCGATCAGGCCGCCATCCACAATGGCAACCTGTTCGCCGCGCTCATGGACGCCGGCAAGGTCTGCACGCTCGGTCAGATCAGCGCCAAGCTCTACAAGGTCGGGGGCCAGTACCGCCGCAATATGTAGGCGCTAGTGGTGCTCTGGCCCGGCCCCGTGCTCGACCAACATCACATAGGTCCAGCCCGTGGTCTCCAGCTTGGCCCAGCTCAGCCGCCCCGCCCCAATCGACGCCGACCCCACCGGCCGCGTCTTGATCGCGTTTCGCATCTCTTCGTCGAGGAGCTCGGGCGAATAGGTGGTCATCTTCGCTGGCTCGTCCGTGCTCGCGAGCACGATGTTGTGGTTTTCGTCGACCAGCCAGGCGGACTTGGCCCAGTCGGGCGGCTGGAGCAGCTTGTCGTGGACCCACTGCAGCGACACATCCACGGTCACCACGCCCACGAACTCGCCCTCGTTGTCCGACAGCGAGCGGTATGCGGTGGTGACCAGCCCGAGCCCATCGGGGTCGACATGGGGCAGGCCCCAGCGAATCGCCCTCTCCTGCTGACGACGCCGGAACCACGGGGCTTTTGTGAAGTCATCCAGCTTGCGTCGGTTCTTCATTCCCGTGCGCCCCGGGAAGCGCGCATGGAAACCCGACGCGGTGTACACATCTGCCAAGATGATCGGCGTGCCCGCGACGATGGCATTTCGGAGAGCCCCCGCCCGACCGGTCGAGGTCGTCTCGGCCGAGTCTGCCAAAGTGCTGCGGAAGCGCCCGCCCAGCGAGATCAGCTTCTTGGCGATGTCATTCTCGAGGCGCGCGTCGTAGACGGTCGCGCTGCCCAGGTCCGGGAAGTCGAGGGTGACTGGGAAGGGGTACCCATCATACTTCTTGATGCCCGGCGGCATTCCGTAGGGGTCCGGTACGGTCTGGAAGCTATCGAACTTCGCGCCCCCCACCAGAGACTGCTCTACCGCCGCAGCCAGGCCCGCGAGCTGCCCATTCCATCGCAAGAAGGCAGACTCCATCGCGATGGAGCGCTCGGTCGTGGCATTGAGGATGCCCATGATCCGGTGCTCATCCTGCTGGGATTTGTACTGAGCTGCGCCCAGCGCAGTGACCCCGAACATCGCCGTACCTGCAACGCCCACCACTCCGACGGTGACCACGAACATCAGCAACAGCAGCACCTTGCCGCGGTTGCGCGCGACCCAGCGGCCGAGCTTGTCTCCGAACCCATCTCGTAGGGCGGTGATGGGCTCATCGCGGAGATACCGGCGCACGTCGGCCGCCAGTTCGGCGACCGACGCATAGCGAGCATCGGGGTCGAGCTTACAGGCCTTCTCGACGATGGCGACGAGCTGTTTGGGCATGGGTTGGTTGCGGTGGAGCACGGTCCAGGGCTGGCGCTTGGCATTGCGAGCCCAATCCAGACAGCCCTCGAGATCGAGGTCCGCCTTTACCGCCGGCACCAGCGTGACCAGCTCCTGGAGGATGACCCCGAGGGCGTACTGGTCCGAGCGGGCATCCAGCACGTCGTTCTTGCCGTGGGCCTGCTCCGGCGACATGTACCGCGGCGTACCCATCAACATCCCAACGCGAGTCTTGTGGATCTCCTTGGGCTGCTCTTCCTCGATGCCTTGGCTGAGGGTGTCATTGCCGTCGGGCACCGAGACGAGCTTGGCGATGCCCCAGTCCATCACGATGACCTGGCCAAACGCCCCCACCATGATGTTCTCGGGCTTCAGGTCTCGGTGAACCACCCCACGCTCGTTGGCGTAGGCGATGGCATCGCAGACGTGGAGAAAGCGGTCGAGGCGGGTGGAGAGGTTGTGCTCAGCATCGATTTGACCCTTCTTGGACCACTGATCGCCGGCGTCTTCGATGAAGTCCTCGAGGGTGCGGCCCCGCACGAGCTTCATCGCATAGCCGAGCGAGCCGTCCTCGTTGTCGACCAGGCCGTGGATGGGCACAATGCTGGGATGGTCGAGCTGGGCGGTGACCTGGGCCTCTTTGTAGAAGCGCCTCTTCACCGACTTGCTCCTGGCCATCTTGGGCAGCAGCTTCTTGATGGCGACGATCCGCCCGAGGGCATCCTTGGCCAACAGGACCTCGCCCATGGCGCCCGCGCCCAGAGGACCCAGGATGACCGGCCCTCGCTTGTCTTTGTCTGGGGCGGTCTCCACGCGGTTGATACGCCGGTTGGCCTCCAGGGCCATCACCGCTATCCGGAGCTGGTTCTGGTCGAGCACCCCGCGACGATGCAGCTCGCCCACCAGCTCACGGACATCCGGGGTCGACTCGGTGGAGTCGACCTCGTCGTAGAGCTTCTGGGCGTCGTCGCGGGCGTCCGGAGGGAGGGTATTGAGAAGTCTGGCCTTGTCGCCCATGCCTGGGAACGTACCGCTCGCCTGGCTCCGGGTAAAGCCCGGTCCCCAAACGGGGTCAGCCGAGGTGGATCTTCAGTGCCGCGACCGGGACCGGGGGCGGGGGGCCCTGCACCAGCTCGGCGATCAGGTCCACGCCCGCTCCACCCTTGCCTCGCAGCCGAAGCCGGCGCCCCACAGAGCTCCCAGCGGGGACCATCATCATCACCGCTTTCCCTGACGGTAGGGGCACCCGGACCCGGCCTCCATCCCGACGCAGCTGCACGGGGCATGGCACCTGGACGATCACCTCCTGTGCGGAGCGGGAGAAGGTGGCCGCCACTCGCGCCACCACCCACACCTGCCCATCTACAACGCCTCTGGGAATCTGCATCCGGTAGGGCCCGATTCCCGGGATGACGCCACCCTCGCACTTCGAGCACGCTCGCCCCGCGCGCCTCCACCCGGTGCCCGCACAGGCCGCACAGCTCCTGGGGAGCTCGACCGGGTCGGAGAGCACGGTGTAGGCGGCGTTGATCGCTGCCAGGCGCTCTACGGCCCCCGGATCATTGGGATGCCGGTCGGGATGGAGCGCATGGACAAGCCCTCGCCATGCCTCCCGAAGTTCGTCCGGGGTCGCGGAGGCAGTGACCCCCAAGCGCGCGTAGAGGCTCACCCCTTCACGACATCGTAGTGCAGCACGACCTGCTTCCCGCGGCGCCGGAGCTTCACCTCGAAGTGCTTCTTGGTCTTGACCTTCGAATACAGCAGGAACACCTGCATCATATTGTTGGTCTTCTTGCCGTTGACCGTCAGCACGACATCCCCTCGGCGCAGCCCACCATGGTAGAGCGCATCATTGCACCCAAAACCACTGACAAACCAACCCTTTCCATCCCCCTTGTCATTGGGTTTCGACCATCCGAGCTGGTTGAAGCGCCCCACGCTCGCGGTGTAGTAGGTGACGATCTTGCGACTCACCTCGTAGGTCCCGTCCTTGCGCCTGCGGATGCCCTCGTATTCCTTGACGCACTTCCGCCGGGACTTCTTCTTCTTCGCGCCATTGCGGACCTTGCTCCCCGCTGGACCTCGGGTTCCCCCCTGACCTCGAGCGGATCCCGCCCGGGTGCCATTCGGGGAGACCGCATCTGCGACCACCTCTCCCCCGACGCGCTCGGTCTTGCTGTCTGGGTCGGCATCCTTGGAGGCGTCCTTCGAGACCCCCTCCTTCTGTTCTTCGTTGGGGTCCTCCTGGGGATCGATGACGACCTCGTCTTCGGTGCCATCGAGCTCCCCATCCTCCTCCACAGTGGACAGCTCATAGGCGCCATCGAAATACACCGCCGGCCGCTCGGGGGTCGCCAGCATGTCGATCATATCGCCCGGAATCAGCGAGTAGATGACCCCGACCGCGGGGGCCCCAAGGAACATGACTCCGGTGACGAAAGCCGACACGCCCACTCCGATGATGTCCTTGACGATCCCCATCACTCCCTTCCGCTCCGCAGCTTAGAACGTGCCGAGCCCCTCCCCCATTCTAACGATCTCAGGGGCGCCACCCGAACAGCGCCTCGAAGTTGGACTCGAGCTGTTCGAGCACCTCGGCCTCAGAGCACCGCCACCGGTCTGCCGCGAAGGCCACGGTGGTCGCGACATTTGCGGGTTCGTTCAGCGCATCGCGATTCGGACCCAGGTAGGGGCAGTCGGTCTCGAGCAGCACCTTGTCTCGCGGCAGGGTCTCGACCAGTCGCTGGAAGTTCTCGGCGCGACCGACATTGGCCGGGATCGAGAGCCAGTGCCCATGGGCGGCTATCCGGCGCCCCAGCTTGACCTTGCTGCTGTAGCAGTGCCAGTTCACCCGAGTGGCGCCGAGCTCGTCGAGGATCTCGAGCGCCCGCCGCTCGGCCTTGCGGGTGTGGATGATGATCGGCTTGTCCGCGTCCATCGCGATGCGCACCAGCCGACGGAACCGCCGCTCCTGGAGGGCCCACAGCTCCTCGGGCACCCAGTAGTGATCCAGACCGATCTCGCCGACCGCGACGCACTGATCGATATGTTCGGCCACCCAGTCGATGGCCTCCTCGGGGCTATGCTCCGAGTCACGCTTGTAGTCCGTTCCCAGCGCCTCCATCTCGGTGAGCACCGCGTCGACCGGGTACAGCCCGATCGCAGGCTTCACCAGGGGAGCCCGTGCGGCCAGGTCGAGGACCCTCTGGTTGTCGGTCGGGTTGAGTCCGTTGCTGATGATCGTCGTGACCCCCGCCTCTCGTGCGCGATCCAGCACCGCCTCTTCGCGCGCGGCCAGACGAGGATCGGTGAGGTGAGCGTGAACGTCGAACAGTCCCATGTTCACGGCCTAGCATCGACGCGCCCCGCTGTCGCGATAGAGTGCCGGCGTGCGCTTCCTGCCCCTGGCCCTGCTTGTCGCCTGCAACCCCGATCCCTACCCGGGAGAGCAGGGCAACATCCTCCATGTGTCGCTTCGCACGCTGCCCAAGTCCATGGACCCGCCGCAGATCGAGGACGAATCCAGCGCCAAGCTGGCCGCCCATATCTACGATGGACTGCTGCAGTACCACCCCTTCGCCCGGCCCTATCAGCTCCAGCCCGCCATCGCGGCACAGATGCCCTCGGTCAGCGAAGACGGGCTCACCTACACCTTCGAGCTCGAGCAGGGCGTCCGCTTCCACGACGACCCCTGCTTCCCGGACGGTGAGGGGCGCGAGGTCACGGCACAGGACTTCGTCTGGGCCTTCAAGCGCCTCGCCCACCCCAGCACGAACTCCCGCGGCTGGTGGCTCTTCGACGACCGCGTACAGGGCCTGGACGCATGGAGAGATCAGCTCCGCGAAGAGCTCGCGGGCCAGGTCGTCGACTCCCGCGCGCTGCCTGGAATGGACCGGCCCATCGCCGGCCTCGTCGCCGTCGACGACCACACCCTGCAGATCCGCCTCACCGGGCCCTATCCGCAGTTCCTGTGGACTCTCGCCATGGGCTACGCCAGCGTCTACCCTCACGAGGCCATCGAGTACTACGGCGACGAGTACCGCAACCACCCCGTCGGGACCGGGCCTTTCCGGGTGGCCGAGTTCAATCCGGTCTACCGGGCCGTGTTCACACGCAGCTCCAGCTACCGCCCGGATCATGTGCCCGATCCCGAGAACAATCCCAACGAGCGCTGGGCGGGCTGGGAACAGGACCGCGACGCTGGATTGTTGGTCAACGCCGGAAAGACCGTGCCTCTGCTCGACGGGATGGAGATTCGCTTCATCCTCGAAGACCAGCCCCGGTGGCTGTACTTCAAGAGCGGCTACACCGACTTTCTCAACCCGCCAAAGGACAACATCGCCGACGCGATACCCAATGGCGAGCTGTCCGAAGAGATGAAGAGTCGGGGAATCCGCATCCAGAAGTGGACCGAGCTCGGTACCGTCTATGCCTGCCTCAACACCGAAGACCCGCTGCTCTCCAATGTCGACATCCGCCGGGCCATCGCCTTGGCATACGACCACCGCTGGACCATCGACAACCTCTACGGCGGCGAGGCCCTCATCGCGACCAGCCCGATCCCACCGGGTGTGGCGGGCTACGACCCCGACTACCACCCGTACCATGCCGACGATGGCCGCTCGAATATCGAGCTGGCCAAGCAGCATCTCGCGCGGGCCGGCTACCCCGGCGGCATCGACCCGGCGACCGGAGAGCGGCTGCATCTGGTCTTCGAGAACTCGGGCTCGGGCCTCACCCAGCGGCAGTTCTCGGACCGGTTCACCGATGAGATGCGCCGGATCGGGATCACGGTGAACACGGTCACCAACACCTTCCCCCAGCTCACCGACAAGATGCGGAAGAAGAAGTTTCAGATCACCAGCCTGGCCTGGGGCTTCGACTACCCCGATGCTCAGAACATCCTCCAGCTGCTCTACGGGCCCAACAAGGCACCTGGAATCGGCTCGGCAAACTTCGACAACCCCGAGTTCAATGCACTCTACGAGCGGGCCTCCAAGCTGCCCGACTCCCCCGAGCGCACCGAGCTCTACCGCGCCATGACCCGGATCATCGCCGACGAGGTGCCCTGGGTCACCCGGGCCCATCGGATCCGCCCCAACCTCCAACAGCCGTGGCTCCAAGGCTACAAGTACACCGAGGTCACCGACCAGTACCTGCGCTACGTCGGGGTCGACGATGCCCAGCGCGACCGGCTGGTCGCCGAGTGGAACCAGCCCACCCGCTGGCCGCTGATACTCGCCGGCGCCCTCTTTCTCGGCGTGCTCGGCGTCTCGGTCAGGCGGTCGTGATGGGGGCGAGATGACCCGGTTCCTCATCCGGCGGATCCTGTACGCCATCCCCGTGTTGCTCGGAGTAGCGCTCATCACCCTGTGGTTGTTCCATGTCGCGGGCGGCGATCCCGTAGCGGTCAAGCTCGGCAAAAACCCCGACCCCGCCGAAGTCGAAGCGCTTCGGCAGCAACTCGGGCTCCACGACAGCTTCTTCTGGCAGTACCTCAACTTCCTCAAGCAGCTCGTCACCTTCGACTTCGGTACCAGCTGGTCCGACAACACTCCGGTCCGTCAGATCTTCGCCCGTGGGCTCATCCCCACACTCACCGTCAGCCTGCCCGCGTTCACTCTCGGCTCCCTCATCGCCATCGCCCTCTCCCTGCTGGTCGCGATGAAGCGCGGCACCCTCATCGACCGCTTCACCACAGCCGCGGCCATCGCCGGGATCAGCGTCTCCTCACTCATCTACATCCTGGTCGGACAGTGGCTCCTCGCCGACCAATGGAAGCTATTCCCCATCTGGGGCTACGAGTACGGGCCCCGCGCGGTCTACTTCGTCGCCTTGCCCATCCTCATCTGGATCGTGCTCTCGGTGGGCACCGATGTGCGCTACTTCCGCACCGTCACCCTCGAGGAGATCGGCAAGGACTATGTGCGGACCGCTCGCGCGAAGGGCCTGTCGGAGACCCGCATCCTCTTCGTCCATGTGCTGCGCAACTCGGCCATTCCCATCATCACCCGGCTGACCATCGCCATCCCCTTCCTGTTCACCGGCAGCTTCTTGTTGGAGATATTCTTCGGCATTCCCGGCCTCGGCTCTACCCTGTACACCGCCATCACCAGCTCGGACCTGCCCGTCGTCAAGGCCTTCACCATGCTGGGAGCGGTGCTCTACGTCTGCTTCAACATCCTCGCCGACCTGCTCTACGCCCTCGTCGACCCACGGATTGGCCTGCAATGAGTAGCGAGATCGGCTCTCCTCGCCAAGAGGCTTGGCGGCGCTTCAAGCGCGATCGCGTCGCGGTGTTCTTCCTCGGGCTGTTCATCAGCTATTTCGCCGTCGCTGTCATCGCCCAGCTCCTCGAGTTCTACCAGGGCAGTCCCTTTCTCTACGAGCTCACCCTGTCCGAGCAGGGCTACCCCATCGCAGAGTCCGCCACACCGCCCTCTTTGGTCACCTGGCAGAGCTGGTTCGGCACCACCAGCGCGGGCAAGAGCGTGCTGCTGCGCGTGTTCCACGGCACCAAGGTCGCCTTCGTGGTCGGCACCTGTGGAGCGCTCGTCTCCGTGCTCATCGGCATGACCCTGGGGCTGGTCGCCGGCTTCATCGGAGGCTGGGTCGATGAAGCGGTCGTCTACATCTACTCGACCGTCGCCTCCATCCCCTACCTGCTGCTGATGCTCGCCCTCGCTTTCATCGTGCGCCAAGGCCCCATCGCCGAGACCTATCGCAGCCTGTTCATCAGCGAATACGTCAGCCTCGGCCTGTTCAATATCGTCGTCGTCATCGGCCTCACCAGCTGGGTCACCCTGTGCCGCCTCATCCGCGCCGAGGTGAAGAAGGTCAAGCAGCTCGACTATGTCCACGCCGCGCGTGCCCTGGGCTACTCCCGCCGTCGGATCATGTTCGTGCACATCCTTCCCAACGTCTTTCATCTGGTGATCATCAACTTCAGCCTCACCTTCGTGACCGCCATCAAGAGCGAGGTCATCCTCACCTTCCTCGGGGTCGGGGTCGACCGAGAGCCCTCCTGGGGCCAGATGATCGCCGGTGCCAAGAGCGAGCTGATGCAGGGCATCTGGTGGCCGCTGCTCGCGAGTGGGCTGCTATTGTTCCTGCTCACACTCTCGGTAAACTACGTGGGAGACGCTCTTCGGGACGCCCTCGATCCCAGACTCAAGCACTGATACACTGTCGCGCACGGGAGCAAGGTGGCCAAGAGACCCGACAGACCCAAGCGCAACGTCCGCGGGCGCCCGCGCCCCAGCGCCGATGCACGCAAGTCCAAGGCTGCGGTGCCGTCCATGGACTACGGCGAGATGCCGGAGAATGACGAGAAGACCACCTGGGTCCCCAGCACCGAATCCATGGACCCCGGCGAGCTCACCTCCTGGATCAGCGGAAAGAGCGATCAGCCCGACTTCGAGCGCACCGAGTCCGCCCGCTCCCGGCGCCCCCCGCTCACCCCCGACCCCAAGGCCTTCGGCAACGTCGGCGACTACGAAAAGTACGAGGCCACCGGCGTCGTCCACACCCCCATCAAGAAGCGTCGCGCGCCCTCTCCGGAGCCCTCCCCCCGACGCAAGGGCCGCATCTCCAAGGCGCTCCCCACTCCAGAGCCTGCCCCGCGTCGGCGCACCAAACGCGCCAATCGCATCCAGCCCACCCCTTCGCCTCGTCCACCCAAGCCACCCACACCCGAGCCCGCTCCGCCTCGGCGCGGACGGCGTGCCGCGGTCGCCGACGACGAGCCCAGCCTGACCGTACCACGGCCCGGTCATACACCGGCTCCAGCGCCCCCCCGACACAGCTCCATTCCACGGCCCGCCGCACCGCCCGTGCCTCTTCCCCCGGTTCCGCTGCCGCCCACCCCCCAGGCCCCCGTCCCAGACAACTGGACCCCCGCTCCCTCGGGCGACCACGTACGCAACCCTCCTCGGGCCATCTCCCAGGGCTTCGACGCCAATGGCTTCCCCGTCCAACCCGACGTGCCCTCGACCGTTGTCTCCGAGGACAGCATCGACGAGGTCCCCCCGACCGGGGTCCCGGTGCCGCCTCTACTGAACGACGCGCCGACCATCGTCCGCCCCGATCTCTCCCGCCTCGCGGACATGATGGCGTCGGTCGACGGCACCCCCGTCTCCAGCCAGGACGAGACGGTCGGCACCGACCTGCAGCCCCTCGCCGGAAGCACGGCCGCAGCCATGCGGGCCTACGAGGAGCAACCCCCCGGCGAACCCACCGTCGCACTTCCCCCGCCCAGCAAGCGCAAGAACACTTCGGTCCGCCAACCCACGCCAGAGCCGTCTCCAGACGCGCTCCCGAACGGTGCCTCCTACTCGCCTCCCCCAGAGCAGAAGAAAGCCAGGTCGGTCAACAAGCCTCCTCCCACCAGCTCCAACCGTTCTTCTGCGCCCAAGAAGAAGAGCGGTCGCTCCAAGAGTTCAAAGAAGCTCCCCAAGAATGCAACGGTCTCGAACGACTCCGAGGGTTCCTCCAACCTCTACTATGTGTATGGGGGCATCACCGTGTTGGGGCTGCTCCTGGTAGCGGGCGCCTTCATCCTGGGCCTGATCATCCTGGCGGCCACCGCTACGTGATCGCAGGCGGGAAGCTCGCGCGCCAGTGCCGGGCGATGTCGAGCCGGGTCGCCAGCCACACATCGGGCTTGCTCTGGATGTACTCGATGAAGCGGCGGACCGCCGCAGTGCGCCCGGGACGGCCCGAGATGCGGCAGTGCAGGCCCACCGACATCATCTTGGCCGAGCCCTCTTCGCCCTCGGCGTACAGGGTGTCGAAGGCGTCGCAGAGGTAGTCGAGGAACTGCGTGCCGCTGTTGAAGCCCTGGGGCGTAGCGAAGCGCATATCGTTGGTGTCGAGGGTGTAGGGCACGATCAGCGCGTGTCCGTCGCCCACCGCTTTGTAGTACGGCAGGTCGTCGGCGTAGCTGTCGGCGATGTACTCGAAGCCCCCCTGCTGATGCACCAGCCAGGTGGTGTTCACGCTGTCGCGTCCGGTGTACCAGCCGCGGGGCTTCTCGCCCGTGACCCGCTCGTGAATCGCAATAGCCTCGTACATATGTGACTTTTCTTCGTCTGGATGCATATGGCCGTAGTCGATCCACCGCCAGCCATGAGTGGCGATCTCCCAGCCCGCATCCTTCATCGCTGCGACCGCTGCCGGGTTTCGCTCCAGGGCCATGGCCACGCCGAACACGGTGACCGGCACCTGGTAGCGCGTGAGCAGGCGGTGCATCCGCCAGAACCCGGCACGAGAGCCGTACTCGTACATCGACTCCATGGACATATGCCGCTTGCCTTGCCAGGCCTCGGCCCCCACGATCTCGGAGAGGAATCGCTCCGATGCCTGGTCGCCGTGGAGGATGCAGTTCTCTGCACCCTCTTCGTAGTTCAGCACGAACTGCACAGCGATCTTGGCATTCCCCGGCCAGCGGGGATCGGGGGGATGGGCTCCGTAGCCCAGAAGGTCGCGATCGTACCGATCCATATGTGGCTCCCTGTGCTGCTACTAGCACACAACCCCCAGCGCCAACACCGGTCAGGGCGATCCCATGATGACCCGATCCAACGGCGCCCCAACCAACCCGCCCCATCGTGGGCGGGCTGCGGACGGGCGCGATCCCTCATCGCCTCGCCTGCTGTGGTGTCTGCGAGTTCTCATAGGGATTTCAGCCACTACGAGTGGGAGGTGATTGGGGGTGGAGGCCGTCTCCGGTTGTACACCTGGGGCTGGATGACACGATGGAGCGGCTGCTCTACACGGGAGCGCTGCGGATCTCGGAGGGGCTCGAGGACCAGACTCAGGCCTTCGGGGCGATGGACCATGGCGACTGGCCAACCTCGGTGATGTCGTTGAAAGAGAACAACTGCCCGCGCGCGAGAGCTCGTGTGTACACCGCCAGAGCCTGCTGTCGTTCCTTCCTGGTGGTGCGGTTGGAGTGGACCGCGAGCAACACGCCCAACAGCCGCTCCTCGAGGTCGGTGTCCAAGGACGCCGCCCCGTGCAGGGCGAACAGGATCTCGCGGACTTCGTCCAGGCCGAGGCTAAGCGGAGCGGAAGCACAGCCCTCGGCCAGCCAGAACCCCCCGCCGGGACCGGAGACGCAGAAAAGATCATGAGCCTCGATCTGTTGGGCCGATGGAATCGCTGTCGACGAGTGTCAGTGATTCCATAGGCGCCGGTGAAGTCGGGATGGGTTTCGCTCGAGGCGTGGCGCCCCGAGGGTGTCCGGTATTCGCCCCCGAACACACATAGACCCCGGTCCTCGGTCGGGAACAGCCCCCGCCCCATCGACCCCGCCTCCTCATAGACCGAGGATAGGGTCGGCTCTACCGCAGTCCGAAGGCCGGAGTAACCGGAGCCAACACCACGCTCGAGCCCCCAATCCCCTCGTCTACGCCGCCCCATCGACCGACTCCTCTCGCGACGATCGCTCGTCCAGCTCCCACGCCCACAAATGCAATAGAACGTCCCCAGCCCTTGCAGCCTTCCTCGGACCGCTTACCTCTGCCCCGTTCACACGAGGGCGAGGCATGATCCGCATCCAGAGCGCCACCCGGAACTACGGCGACTTCACCGCCGTCGACGCAGTCTCTGTCGACATCCAACGCGGCGAGGTCGTCGGGCTCCTCGGGCACAACGGCGCCGGCAAGACCACCCTGATGAAGCTGCTCACCGGCGTGCTCGAGCCCACCGCGGGCTCACTCTCCGTGGCCGGCAAGGACCTGGTCACAGACCGCACCACCGCACAGCGCCACATCGGCTACCTTCCCGAGAGCGCGCCGCTCTATCCGGAGATGGAAGTCTTCGAGTACCTCACGCTCATGGCCGAGCTCCGTGGCGTGCCCCGCTCCGAACAAGACGCAGCCGTGCTCCGGGCGGCCGAAGCCACCGGCCTCACCGACCGCCTCGGCCAGCCCATCCGAGAGCTCTCCAAGGGGTTCCGGCAGCGTGTGGGCATCGCCCAGGCCATCGTGCACGATCCCGATGTGCTGGTCCTGGACGAGCCCACCAATGGCCTCGACCCCGTACAGATCGAGAGCATCCGGCAGCTCATCACGCGGCTCGCCGAGCGCACCACCATCATCCTCTCCACACACATCCTCCAGGAGGTCGAAGCCGTGTGTAGCCGGGCGATCATCCTCATCGGCGGCAAGCTCGTCGCCGATGACACCCTCTCCAATCTACTCGCCACTCACCGCGTCATCCTCTCTGTCCACGCAGGCACATCGGGAATCGAGGCCGCCTTGACGGCCCTGCCCGGGGTCGACTCCATCGAAGACCTCGGCCCAGACGCCCACATCCAAGACTGCCACCGCTATGCCGTGTCCGATCCCGACCACGCCCTCGTCCAGCCCATCCTCGACCTCGCCCGCGACAACGGTTGGTCCATCGCTTCCATCGGCCCGGAGAACCGCACCCTCGAGACGGTGTTCAAGGAACTCCAAGCCCGTCACGCCCGCCAGGGGGCCATCGCATGAGCGCCATCTTCAGCATCGCAAGCAAAGAGGTCCGGGCCCTGTTTCAGAGCCAGATCGCTGTGCTCTTCCTCGCCCTGTTCGAGCTCTCCACGCTGTTCAGCTTCTTCGTGATGTCGTCCTTCTTCGCGCGAAATCTCGCGGATATGCGGCCCTTCTTCGAGTGGCTTCCACTCCAGCTGATCCTGCTCGTGAGTGCCATCAGCATGCGGTCCTGGGCCGAAGAGCGGAAGTCGGGCACCCTCGAGGTCCTGCTCACTCTGCCGGTCCGCACCGCCGATTTGGTGCTCGGCAAGTTCCTCGCGGGCATGACCCTCGTGGTCCTCGCGCTGCTCTTCACCCTGCCCCTCCCCTTCACCGTATGGATCCTCGGTCCCCTCGATTGGGGTCCGGTCATCGGCGGGTACGTCGGGGCCGCGTTGCTCGCCTCCACCTACCTGGCCATCGGCCTGTGCGTCAGCGCCCGAACCGACAACCAGGTCCTGGCTCTGATGGCCACCATGGCGCTCGGGGGCATGCTGTACGCGGTCGGCGCCGACGATATCCAGGCCCTGCTCGGCAGCCGCTTCGGCGAAGTCGCCAGCATGATCGGCTCGGGCAGTCGCTTCGAGAGCATCGCCCGCGGCGTCATCGACCTGCGCGATCTGGTCTACTACGCCAGCATCACGGGCTTCTTCCTCGTGCTCAACGGCTACTTCCTCGACCGCCAGCGCATCGACGCACACGGCGCCGGGCGCAGTCGACTGTTCTCGCTACAGGGGCTGGTCACCCTCGCCCTGTTCAACGCCGCGCTCGCCAATATCTGGCTGGCTCCGGTGTCTCGTGCGCGCCTCGACCTCACCGAGAACAACGACTACACGATCAGCGATATCACTTCGAATATCCTCAACAATCTCGAAGACCCCCTCATCATCAAGGGCATCTTCAGCGAACGCTCGCACCCCAAGCTCCAGCCCCGGGTACCCCAGCTCAAGGCCCTGCTCGAGGAGTACGCCATCGTCGGCGGCAAGCACGTCTCCGTCGAGTTTCTCGACCCGTCCACAGACGACGACCTCGCCGACACCCTCGAGACCGAGTTCGGCATCCGCCCCGTGCCCATGCCCATTCGCGACCGCAACGAGGCCCGCGTGGTCAACGCCTGGTTCCACGTCCTCCTCGAGTACGGGGATCAACACGCCGTCGTCGGTTTCGCCGACCTGGTCGAGGTCGATGTCAGCTCCGGTGAGCCCGAGGTCCGCCTGCGCGACCCCGAGTACGACATCACCAAGGCCATTCGCAAGGTCTCCCAGGGCTTCGTGTCCACGGCCACCCTCGTCACCAAGCTCCCCGACGACGCCAAGCTGACGCTCTATGCTACCCCCTCGGCCTTTGAAGCCCCAGGCGGCGAGGAGTATGCGGCCAACCTCGAGGTCATGCGTGAGGTCGCGGGCAACCTGGCGGCCATGTCAGACAAGCTGAGCTTCGAGGAAATCGACCCCTCCACCGATTCCGCCCTCGCCCAGCAGATCGCCCGTGACTACGGGGTGAACGCTACTCTCTCTCTGCAGCTCGGGCGGGCTTACTACAGCCACCTCGTGTTCACCGCCGGCGGACAGGCCCAGCGCATCTTCCCCCGCGGAGCGCTCTCCAAGAGCGAGCTCGAGAAGACCCTCGACAGCGCCCTCAAGCGCGCCGTGCCCGGCCAGCTCAAGACGGTCGCAGTGCTCACCGAGACCCCCAAGCCACCGCCACCCGACCCACGCAGGCCCCCGCCCCCACCGCCCCAGCCCGACTACCAGATCATCCAGCAGGTCCTGGGGGGGCGCTTCGAGATCAAGCAAGGACTGGATCTCTCCGGTGGAACGGTCCCCGACGATGTCGATGTACTCATCCTCGCCAAGACCGGCCCGCTCAGTCCCATGCAGCAGCTCGCCATCGATGGCTTCCTGCTCCGCGGAGGCTCCGTCATCGCCCTCGCTGCACGCAACCGGGTGTCCTTTGGGCGCGCAGGCTTCGAGGCCCAACCCGAAGACGACGGGCTGTTCACGATGCTCGAACACTGGGGTGCAAGCCTCTCCAAGGGCGTCGTCGCCGATCGGCGCATGGCCAAGCTCGTGCTCCCGGTCGGCAACCGAACCGTCGAGTTCGACTACCCATTCTGGCCTGAGATTCGCCCGGACACCATGAACCTCGAGCACCTCGCCCTGGCCAGGGTCCCCCATCTCTCGGCCCCATGGGCTAGCGCCATCACCCTCGGAGAGCCCCTCCCAGACGGCCTGGAAGCCCAGGTGCTCTACAGCACGACCCCCGACGCGTGGCTCGTCGAGGACGCCAGCCTGATGCCCGACTTCAGGACCTACCAGTCCAGCACCGTGCCCGGCTTCCCCAACCCCAATGAGTTCGGAGACAAGCTCCTCGGGGTCGCACTCACCGGTCGCTTCCCCAGCTTCTTCACCGACGAGACCCGCCCGGACGTGCCCGGTGCTCTCACCAGCGCCGTCGCCGACGGTAAGCTCGTCGTGCTGGGCTCCTCCGACATGGTCAGCGACGTGATCCTCGACTTCAGCCGCAGCCCCGCAGGTCGTACCCACGCCAACAATGTGCTCGTGCTCCAGAACCTCATCGATTGGTCCCTGGAAGACACCGACCTGCTGACCATTCGCAACGCGGGCAATTTCTCGCGCACCCTCTACCCGACCGAACCCGACGTGCTGTTCCAGTTCGAGATGGCCAACTACCTGCTGGTGTTGCTGCCCATCCCGCTGCTCTACTTCTGGAGCCGTCGCCGCCGAACTCCCCCCATGAAGAGGAGCGCAGCATGAACCCCCAGAAGCTGTTGACTGGACTGCTCGGCGTCCAGGTCCTTCTCACCGCCATCACCTGGTGGCCCGCTCCACAGATGGCCGCCTCCCGGCCGCTCATCGAGTGGAAGCCCGAGCAGATCACCTCGGTGACCATTCACTCGGCCACCACCGATAACCTCGGCGACGGGCTCGTTCTCAACCGTCAGGACGACGGGTGGGTCATCGAGAGCGAGTACAGCTACCCGGCCCAGCCCGCGAAGGTCGACGAGCTGCTCGAGAAGCTCACCGCGATCAAGATCCGCACCCCCGTCACCCTCCAAGCTGTTCGCCACGAGCAACTCAACGTCGCGGACGACAACGCCACCCGACGCGTCACCGTCCAGGCGGGCGACGAGTCCGTCGAGTTCCTGCTGGGCATCGCGGGCAACAGTCGCTCTCACCTGCGGCTCGCCGGCCAGAACGAGGTCTATACCATCAGCGGGCTCGGGGCGTGGGCCATCCGCGACGCCAGCACCCAGTACCTGGAGCGCAAGGTCCTGGACGTGAAGCCGGGTTCCCTCGAGTCCTACTCCCTCACCAATAGCCACGGGACCGTCGAGCTCGTACGAGATGAGGCCAGGCAGTGGACCTCCCCCTCCCTCGCCGAAGGCCAGCAGCTAGACGTGAGCAAGCTCGACAAGCTGTTCCAGAACACCCTACAGCTCTCGATGAGCTCTCCAGCCGACCCCGCCCTCGACCCCTTCACCCGCGACGATGCCGCCGTCCTGAGCTGGTCGCAGACCGTCGATGGGAAGCTCGTCAGCAACGCCGTTGCCCTGTACTCGGACGAGGCCGTCGGCATCGTACGCATCAAGGACCAACCGCGGCCGGTGAATATCGGATCGGTGACCACCCAGAACGTGTTCGCCGACACCACCCTCGACCGGCTCCTCGTCGGAGCGCCCGACGAAGGCCCCGTCATCAAGTAGGTTTCTTGATCCGATCGTCCGGCTTCACCCCATCGAGCACCTCGATGTGGATGCCGTCCGAGATGCCCAGCTTCACATCGCGGCGCTCGAAGCGCTGATCGGCGACCTCGATCTCGACGAAGGGCTGCCCCTCATCGAACTGCACGACGGTCTCGTTGATGGCGAGCACCTCATCGGTACGCTGGAGCACGATGTCCGCGTTGGCGCTGCTGCCCGCACGGACAAATACCCCCTCCACCGGCTCCAGAGCCGCCTTGATCTCGAACTGGACGCTGCCATCGCGGACCACCCCCATCGGGGAGATGTACTCGAGTGTGCCGCTGAACTGCCGGTCACGGACCGCCCCGATCTTCAGATCGATGGGCATGCCCTCGCGAATTCGACCGACCTCGGACTCGTCCACCTGCCCCACGAAGATCATATCCGTCATATCTGCGACGGTCGCGATGGTGGTGCCGTCGTTGAAGGTGTTGCTCTCAGTGACCGGGTGCCCCTCCTTCACCTCGACCGCCAGCACCATGCCCGGCACCGTGGCTCGGACCTCGGTAGCCACCTCGCCGGTCCCGCGCACAGCTCCCTCCCGGATCACCACCAGGGCATTGTTGGCCGCACGAAGCTCCGCGGCACGGAGATCCGCCTCCAAGCGGAGCCGATCCAGCTCGACCGCTGAGATCGCCCCCTTCTCGAAGAGCGCCAGACCCCGGGAGAGCTGGGCCGCAGCATCCCGATTCGCGATCCGAGCCGTCTGCACGCGGCTCAACCCGGTGTTGAGACTCTGGGAGTCCGGCTGCACCCGAACCACCGCTATCAGGTCCCCGGACTCCACCACATCCCCGGCGACAACCCCGATCTCGGCGACCACACCCGACACCCGAGACTTGATATCGACCTTGTTGCGTGGGTCGATGGCCCCCGTCGCTACGGTCTTCTGCACGATATCCATCGTCTTGGGCCCCACCGTCTCGAATACCTCCTCGGGCTCTACGGACTTCCACCACAGAAACACCAGGGTGAGCAAGAAGACCCCGAACAGTCCGGTGGCGAACAGAAAACCGATGACTCGCTTCAACATGACGCCCCCCTATGATCTCAGCGCCTGGACCGGGTGGATTGCTGCCGCTCGCCGTGCAGGAATCAGCCCCGCGAACAAGCCCCCCACGATCAACACCCCCACGCTGGTGAGGGCGACCGAGAGATCGATCGATGGCGGCCCCATGCTCTCCGTGCCTTCCCCGATGAAGTACGCCGCCACCTCGAGCACAGCGACCCCCACGACCAGACCCGAATAGCCCGCGACCGATGTGAGCAGCAGGGCCTCCTGAACGATCATCCACACCACCTGGAGCTGCGTCGCCCCCAGCGCCCGTCGAACCCCGATCTCGGAGGTACGCTCCCGGACGGTGATCAACAAGATATTGCTGACCCCAACCACCCCCGAGAGCAGAGTGGCCGTGCCCACGATCCACACCAGACCACGGATCCCCGCGAATAGATTCACCACGCGCTCGAACTCCTCCTGGCTGTTGTAGGAGCCGATGGCTCTTTGGTCGTCGGGGTGAAGCCTGTGCTGCTCCGCCAACACCGACCGAATCCGCTCCTCCAGCACGCTGGCCGGGGTGTCCGCATCTGCGGTCGCCGCGAACCAGCCCACCCGGTCACCCTGATTGAAGGCGTTGTTGAAGGCCGTGAACGGCACATGCAGCGCCATCTCCTGGCGGTCACCCCGGTCTCCGGACTGGGGGCTTCGGAACAGACCCACGACCTGAAAAGCGACGCCGAAGACCGATACATATTGCCCGATCGGGTCGTCGCCGGGCTCAAAGAGCTGCTCGTAGGCCGCGTAGCCGATGACCGCGTTCTTGCGCTGGCCCGCGATATCCAGCTCGTTGATCCACCGGCCCCGCTGCAGGTCCATCGCCTGGATGAAGGCGTATTGAGGGAAGTCGCCCGCGACCGAGAGGTTCGTGGTCTCGGCCCCGTGCACCACATTGACGCCGTTGCGGTACCCACCGAGCTGGTTGCGGGGTGCGAGGTGCTCGAGCCCGGCGACCTCCGCCTGGAGCACGGCGATATCGCTCTGGGAGTACACCGTCTTCCGGCCCGGCTGCATCCCCTTGTAGGGCATCGTGCTGCGACCGCCCCACACATAGACCGCATTCGTCGCATAGCGCCCGCCCATGGCATTGCCCACGCCCAGCTCCAACCCGCGACCGAAGCCGAGCATCAGCACCAGCATGAACATGCCCCAGAACACCCCCGACGCCGTGAGCAGCGTGCGGACGCGGTTGCGCACGACCACCTCCCAGAGCTCGATCCAGCTGTCCGGGATCATTCATCCCTCAGAGCGACGATGGGGTCGACCGCTGCGGCACGCACTGCCGGGACCAAGCCCGCCACGGCCCCCGCCACCACGAGCAGAATCGTGGCTGCGATGGCGACTGACACATCCACATCGGGGTCGCGGATGTAGTCATTCTCCGGAACAAAGCGCCGGATGGCCTCCAGGGCCAGCACACCAGCGACCAGCCCCGAATAGCCCGATACCCCAGTGAGTAGCAGCGCTTCGGTCAGGATCATCGAGATGATGGAGCCCGGCGTGGCGCCGAGTGCTTTGCGCAGCCCGATCTCGCGCGTGCGCTCCTTCACCGACACCAGCATGATGTTGCTCACCCCTACGATTCCCGCGGTCACCGTGCCCAGGCCGACGATCCACACAAAGCCGCCGATGAGCGTGAAGATCTGCTGTACCTGGGCGAAGCGCTCGACATTGTTCCGGACCCGAACCGCCCGTCGGTCATCGGGGGAGAAGTGGTGCCGACGAGACAGCATCAACCGTGCGGCTTCGGTCATCGCGTTGGTCTGCTCGACCGAGGCATCCCCCACGGTGAACATGATCTGGCGCACGCTCTCGCCCCCGGCGAAGGCCCCCTGCGCGGTCGTGATCGGCAGGTAGATCATGGCCTCCTCGCCATCGCCACCGCGGTCGCTGAAGGTGCCTACCACCCGGAAGCTCACCCCGCCGATCGAGACCCACTCGCCCATCGGATCGGCACCACGAAAGATCTCCTCCACCACCTTCCGACCGAGCACGGCGACCTTGCGCTTGCCCTCGATGTCCAGGTCGTTGATGAAGCGCCCCCGATCCATGATGGTGTTCTCGAGGAACTTGTGGTCGGGGTGGGTGGCCCGAACCTCGTAGCTGCTCTCCTCATCCTGCCAACGGAGCAGGGTGTTGGCGGGGTAGAAGCGGCTGGTGATGTGCTCGACCCCATCGATTCCGGCCACCACCGCATCGTGGTCGCGATTGGTGAAGCCCAGCCGACGCCCGACTCCGTACCCCTCGTAGGCCCGGGTGGTCTTCCCGGGGTAGATCCACACGCTATTGTTGGCGTCGTCGCGGAACTCGTAGACCACGTTGTTCTCGAGCCCGCGCCCAAATCCAAGCAGCAACACGAGCATGAAGATGCCCCACGCGACCGAAAGCGAGGTGAGGGCGGTGCGCATCGGGTTGCGCCACAGCGCGCTGACCATCTCGAGGAAGCGGTCCATCATCGGTTCTCGAACCGTCCATCCGACAGCCGCACCGTACGGGAGCACTCCGCAGCGATATCCGACTCGTGGGTGACGACGACCACCGTGATGCCCCGGGAGTTCACCTCCTTGAGCAGCTCCATGATCTCGTGGGAGGTCTTGGAATCGAGCGCTCCGGTGGGCTCGTCAGCCAGGATCATACGCGGCTGGCTCACCAGCGCTCGGGCGATGGCCACGCGCTGCTTCTGTCCCCCACTCATCTCGCTGGGCAGGTGGTCAGCCCAGTCCGCCAAGCCGACCCGGGTGAGGTATTCCAGCGCCCGAGCATTGCGCTCGCGGCGCGACACCCCCTGATAGTAGAGCGGCAAGGCGACATTTTCGACCGCATTCTTGAACGGCAGCAGATGGAAGGACTGGAAGACGAAGCCCAGAAAGCGATTGCGATACTGCGCCGCCTTCCGCTCCGAGAGGCCCTTCACCAAGGTGTCGCCGAGCCAGTACTCGCCCTCGTCATAGGAATCGAGGATGCCCAGGATATTGAGGAGGGTGGACTTGCCCGACCCCGAGGAGCCCATGATCGCGAGCAGCTCTCCATCGGCTACCTCGAGCTCGAGATCCTTCAACACATGCAGCGGCCTGCCGCCCACCTGATAGTACTTGTTGATTCGAGCCAGGCGGATCATGGACGGCGAAGGCTCGCTACTGCAACGACTGGAACAACGAGACCATCGCACCACCGGGGTCGGCGATGAGGGACAAGCGGCCCATGGTTCCCAGATCCATCGGCGGCATGACTTGCTGCCCGCCGAGGTCGACCGCCTTGGCATGAGCCGAGTCGAGCTCTTCGACCGCGATAGCGGTGGACCAGTACGCCACAGGAGAGCCGTTGAGCCCGTTGAGCCCCGCCAGCGGTACCCCGTTTCGCATGAACACCGTGTTCACCGACTCGTCGCCCACCGACATCTCGGTCGCAGTCCAGCCAAAGAGCGCTGCGTAGAACTTCTTGGCCTTGGCCGCATCTGCTACCGCGATGCTGTACCAGCAGAACGGATTGTCCGCGGGGCGATGCTCAGGGCCCGGTTCCGGCGTTTCCTCGTTGAGCGTGATGATCCCCAGGGTTGCACCTTGATCGTCGGAGACCACCGCAAATCGGCCCTTCCCGGGGATATCCGTGGGCCCCACCCGCACCGAGCCGCCCAGCTGCTTCGCCAGAGCAACCGCCGCATCGGTGTCCTCTACCGTCACATAGATCATCCAGTTCGACGGAATCCCCTCGTCTGCGGCCAGGCTCATCATGCCGCCTGCCATCGCCGTGCCGTCGTGCACCATGACATACGGGCCCGCCTCACCCATATCCATGGTCTCGTAGGTCCATCCGAGGAGATCCCCGTAGAATTTCTGTGCGACCTCGGTGTCTGGGGTCATCAACTCGTGCCAACAGACACGTCCTCTGGACATCGGCGCTCCCACTAGGGTTGGATGTAGTCGGTCATCACCAAAAGGGCCTCGTCGAGCACGGGGTCGCGCGGATCCTCCGTCTCATCCTCTTCTTCTGATGCCTCCTTCTCTCGTTCCGCGAGGCGCTTCTTCAGGTTGAGGCTGACCGAGTTCTCCGACTTGCGCTTCTCGCGCTCGGCCAGGTTCTCGGCCATCTCCTGGAAGTCTTCGTTGGCCTTGACGCGCTCGGTGCTGCGGGTCTGGAGCTTCGACACCACCTCTGACGGCTTGCCATAGGAGTGGTGGGTGACCGGGGGAATCTCGTCCCACGGTAGCGCGTGATCGAGGTCTGCCTCGTAGATATCGAGCCCATCCCAGGGAGAGGGAATGACCACGTCTGCAGCCACGCCCTTGACCTGGGTGGACGCGCCGTTCACCCGATAGAACTTCTGCATGGTGAGCTTGAGAGCGCCGGCCTGTACGCCGCGGAGCTGGGAGATGCGCCCCATCACATCCGTGAGGTCGATGACGGTCTGCACGCTGCCCTTGCCGTGGGTACGCTCGCTCCCCACGATGATTCCGCGCCCATAGTCCTGGATCGCACCCGCGACAATCTCCGAAGCCGAGGCCGAGAAGGGCGAGGTGAGGATCATCAGCGGGCCGTCATAGGCGATGGTGGGGTCGCGGTCGTCGAGGGCCTCGATGCTGCCGTCCTGCTCCTTGATCTGTACGATCGGGCCGCGCTTGATGAACAGCCCCGACATATCGATCGCTTCCTGGAGGCTGCCCCCGCCGTTCTGGCGTAGATCGAGGATCACCCCGTCTACGGTCCCCATCTCGTCGGTCAGGATGCGCTCGAGGTCTCGGCTCGCCGAGCGACGCCCGCGCACATCGAGGTAGAAGCTCGGTACGTCGATGACCGCAAAGCGCTTGCCCGCGACCTCCTTGATGGTGAGCTCCGCGTCGGAGTCCGCGAGCACTACCTTGTCGCGCACGATGGCGATGACATCGGTCTCGCTGGGGTCGGAGGCGTCTGCGGGGATGACCGTGAGGCGAACCTCAGTGCCCTTCTTGCCGCGGATCAACTTGACGACCTTGTCGATCGGCAGGTCGATCACATCGACGGATTCTGCATCGCCCTGGGAGACCGCGATGATCTTGTCCTTGGGCTGCAGGCGCCCGCCCTTCTCGGCAGGACCACCGGCGATGAGGTCCATGACCACCGTGTATTCGCCGATGGTGCGCAGGCTGGCCCCGATGCCCTCGAGGCTATTGGCCATCTCGATGTCGAAGTTGTCGGCCGAGGCGGGCTTGAAGTAGGTGGTGTGGGGGTCGTACACGTGGGTGAGCGCCGTGAGGTAGCGCTCGAGCACATCCATGCTCTCCGCCGCGGCGGTGTCGTTCTTGAGCCGGTAGTACCGCTTCCGGAGCATGTCCCGGGTGTCTTCCTCTGGGCGCTTGGCCAGAGCCCCGAGGATGAACTGCTCCTCGATGCGCTGGCGCCAGATCTCGCCGGCTTCTTCCACGGTAGCCGGCCAAGCGAGCTCGGTCCGGTCGAAGCGATAGTCCTCGTCGTTGGTGAGGTCGAGGGGTGCGTCGAGGGCCGCATTGGCTTGCTCTACCCGATCGAGTACCCGCTGTTGGTAGCGCTTGTAGATCGTGGTCGCGAGCTCGAGCTTGGGCGTATCCAGGCGCATATCGTCGTCGATGGACTTGGCTGCGGCCCGGAACTCCTCGATATCCGAGGCCAGGAAGAACATCCGGTTGAAGTCGAGGGACTCGAGATAGGCGTCCATCCACTCGACCGCGACGACATCGTCGATATCTCGGCGGTTGTAGTGGTATGTGGACAACATCTGGCCCACGGTCTTGGCGACCGCTGGCTCGACTTCGCCCGGCTCGATCCCCTCGGAAGGATGGACCGCGAGGGCGGAGCAGCTGGACAGCGCGAGTATGAGAGCGGCTCGGAACATCGAGTTCTTCCTGAAACGGAGGGACGCACGGACAACGCGCGCATGGAGTCTTCTGTTTGTCTAAACCCGCAACCCGGTTGCGAACATCACCCGAATTGTGAATCTTTCTCACGACGACGGCGCACCGCCAGCAGCCCAGCGGCCATCCATATGCCCAAAGGAGCGCTTCCTCCAGCGCTGCACCCGCACTCTCCGTCGGACCACGGAGAGCCGCCCTCCTCCTCCGCGAGGTCGGACGCGGTAGTGCCCGCGGGGGAGGACGACCTGCCGGTGTCGCGGGTCGCGATCGCGGTGTCGAGGGGAATCGGATCGGGCTCCTTCACGGGCGGCGATCCCGTGTCTGCCGAGGTGTCGCCCAGCTGGCCCGAGTGAAAGACCTGACCGGTGTCCCCGGAGCCCCCCGAATCACCGGAATCCGCAGTATCTACCGCTGTGCCCGTGTGCGCGGTTCCGTCTGCCCTCGCCGCACCCGAACCACACAACGCCAACATCAGTCCGAACACATGTCCTCCCCTCCATCGACGATAACCGACACATGCATTAGTGGGGCGCTTCCGATCCGTGTCCGAGGAGACGACTACCATGACCAAGGTCGCGACCATCGCAAGTCTTGTCCGAATCGCCGCCCGCAGCGAACCCGAATTCGTGCAGATCGTCGAAGACGTGTTTGCAGCCGGGGATGTCGAGCGCACCGCCGAGTTCTTCGACCGCCTCAACGTGCCCCGTTCTACCGGCGCCGAAGAGCTCGGTGGCAAGATCGCCGAGCCCACCCCCGACATGCTCGGGGTCACCAACTTCCTCGATGAGCGGCTCATCGGCCACGGCGTGCAGCGCTACCTCGACCGGCACGAGCGCAAGCTCAAGTGGCACGCAGGGCACCCCAGCATCGAGGGCACCGAGAACGTGCTCCTGCTGTTCCGGGAGGCCATGTTCATCACCCACGTCCGGCTCTACCGCCTCCAGGCGCTGCTCGACCAGACCGACGAGCTCACCGTCACCGACTGGGCCATCGCTCGCGAAGCCATGAACCGCAGCTACCTGTCGTTCCGCAACTTCCTCAACCTCGCCGCTGGCGACTGGATCGACGCGGTCAACGCCGCGGTCCCGCGCGACGAGCTCGCCGAGAAGATCGGCGCATTCTACGAGCTCATCGACAACCACATCCGGGTGCTCGAAGACGCTCGCGGTCGCCTGGAAGATCGCCGGCTCCAGATCACCGTGCTCCCCGAGGGATTCCCGCCGGTCAAGCCGCCCAACTACTTCGGTGGAGACCTCCTGGGCCGCGGCCCTTGGAAGCAGTTCTGGAACAACCTCAACGCCAAGGCCCACCACTTCCGCGAGAACGTGGGTTAAAGCAGGTCAAATGCCCAAAAAAGCCGCGGGCGGTCCCGCAATCATGTTGATTGTCTCGGGTGTGTTCGGGCTTCTCTACGCTCTCGGGTACTTCCTGTGGACCCTGATGCCGCTGGGTTGGGGGGTGCTCGCGGTCGGCGTGAACATCAGCGAGAAGGGCATCACCGGAGAGACCCTCTCCGGGGCCCTGCTCTTCTTGTCCATGCCCCTCATACAGGCGGTGCTCTTCTTCATCACCGTGCTCACCGCCATCGTCACCATGTTCGCTGGGGTTCGCTTCAACCAGTGGCGGAGCAAAGGGCTCGTGTGGCTGGGGCTGGTCTGTTCCCTCGCCACGCCGGTCATCGGCGCGCTGGCCAACAGCGCCTCGGCGCTGAACTGCGGGTCGCTGGGCGTCGGGATCTTCGGCTGCTTGGTCGGCAATGTGGGCACGATTCCCATCTTCATCGTCGGCCTCATCGCCTCGGTTTGGGGCTTGGTGGTGCTCTCCGGAGACAAGGCCCATCACTTCGACGAAGACTTCCCGTGAAGGCCGCAGTCGAACGCCTCGAGAAGGTGCTCGACCGAATCGGCCGGATCTTGTTGATCTGGTGGGCCTGGCCCACGGTGCTCGTGCTCATCGGCGCCATCGCACTGGGGCTCTCGTGGGTCTGCTACCCCGTCGGCAACGACGTCCACGTGTTCGGCATGGATCTGATGGGGGAGTGCGAGTTTCGGGAGCTCTACGGCGAGCCCTGTGCATCCTGCGGCATGACCCGCAGCTGGGTCCATATGTCCCGTGGCCACCTGCTCACGGCCCTCCGCTACAACATCGCCGGCGCCTCCCTGTGGCTCATCCTCGTCTCCGGCGGCCTGGTCGGGGTGGCGCGGCTGCTCACCCGACGAGCCGATCTGCTCAAGCTACACTGGGCCACCTTCGGGACCCTCATCACCACCTGGGTCGTGATGTACTGCGCCACCTGGTTCCTGCGGCTCTGGGGATGGTACCCACTACAGTGACGTCCACGAGGACAACGCGCTAACAGGGTTCATGCGAGAGATCGTGCTCATCGGCGGCGGCCATAGCCACGTCCAGATCCTGCGTCAGCACGGTATGCGGCCCCTCGACGCGCGCATCACCGTGGTCGTCGACGACCCCGTCGCGGTCTACTCCGGCATGGTCCCCGGCCTCGTCGCCGGCCAATACACCGCCAACGAGCTCGAGATCGACGTGCGCCCCCTGGCCCGCCGAGCCGGGATCCGGGTCATCGTAGCCCGCGTGCTCCGGGTCGAGGCCAACCCAAAGCGGATCCACCTCGAGGGACGGCCGCCGCTGCGCTACGATCTGGCGAGCATCAACATCGGCGCGACCGTCGCCGGCACGGACACCCCGGGCGTTCGAGAGCACGCGCTCCCCACCCGCCCCATCTCCCGCCTCGTGCGCGAGCTCGACCAGCGCGTCGCCACCCTCCCAGAGCAGCCCCGGGTGGTCGTCGTGGGTGCCGGTGCGGGGGGTGTAGAGCTCGCCTTCTGCCTCGACCACCGCATCCGCTCTACAGGAGCCACTCCACAGATCACCCTGGTGTATTCCTCAGAGCGTCCGTTGCCAGGGCGAGAGGATCGGGTGGCCGATGCCGTGATCCGAGCGGCCTCGCAGCGGGGAATCGCGCTCCTCCCCTCCACCCGGGTCGTCTCCATCGGCTCGGACCGGGTCGAGGTCGCTTCGGGTGAGAGCCTGCCGAGCGATCTCACGGTGTGGGTCGCGGGGGCCTGGCCACACCCGCTGGGCAGGGAGAGCGCGCTTCCGGTGGACGAACGTGGCTTCATCCTGGTCGAGGACAGCCTGGAGGTGGTGGGCACTCCGGACCTGTTCGCCGTCGGTGACTGCGCCGTCCCGCGATCCTGGCCTTCGATTCCCAAGGCCGGCGTCTATGCCGTGCGGCAGGGGCCCGTGCTCGCCGACAACCTGCGGTCCAAGCTCTCGGGCACAGCACTGCGCCCCTACCGCGCCCAGCGTGACTTCTTCAGCATCCTCAACCTTGGCGGGGGGGCGGCCATCGGGACCAAGTGGGGGGTTCCGCTCACCGGAGCCCTGGTGATGCGCTGGAAAGACCGCATCGATCGCGTGTTCATGGAGAAGTTCCAGGTCCTCGACGCCGCAGGGCGCCCCGCAGATGCATTCATCCGGGGCATGCCGCCGATGCCCGAGATGGACACCGTCTGCGGGGGCTGTGCCGCCAAGGTCGGGCAGACCCCGCTCACCCGGGCGCTTGCCAGGCTCCCCGCCCCTCCACCCAGCCCCGATGTGGTGCTCGGTGCCGCAGAAGCAGACGATGTCGTGGCGTGGCGCGTCGGGTCCGGGCTGGCGGTCCAGAACCTCGACGCCTTCACCGCCTTCACCGACGACCCGTACCTGGTAGGCAAGGCCGCGGCCCACAACGCGACCAGCGATCTGTACGCCAAGGGGGTCGATCCCGGGCACGCCATGGCTTTTGTACAGATCCCCGAGGATGTGGACGCCGAAGAGGTCTTGTTCCAGGTGATGTCCGGGCTCCGCGCCGCCCTCGACCCCGAGGGGGTGGTGTTGCTCGGCGGCCACACCTTGGTCGGCGACAAGCTCATCGTCGGCCTCGCCGTGACCGCCCACACCGAGCGCACGCTGTGGTCGCTCTCCGGTGCGAAGCCCGGCGACGCGCTCATGCTCACGCGGCCCCTGGGGACCGGAGCCCTCTTTCATGCCGATATGGCGGGGCGAGCCCCGGGCCGAGCCGTGCAGGCCGTGCTCCACACGATGCTCCAGGGCAACCGCGCCGCCAGCCACGCCCTCCACGAGGTCCCCGTCCACGCCGCAACCGATGTCACCGGCTTCGGCCTGGCCCGGCACCTGGCGGAACTGCTCCGCGCATCCGGGGTCTCGGCCACTCTCGAGATCTCCTCCCTTCCCGCCTATCCGGGCGTTCTCGCGCTGCTCGCGGCAGGAGAGCGAAGCACCTTCCACGACGAGAATCGCGCAATCCTCAGCACCATCCGGGTCGACCAGAGCGCCGCCCATCACCCCAACTTCGAGCTGCTCTTCGATCCCCAGACCTGCGGCGGGCTGTTGGTCGCCACGCCCAAGCCCGAGGCTACGGTCGGGACCCGCATCGGCACCGTCACCGAGGCCCGCTCCGATCACGCGATCTTCGAGGTGATGCCGTGATCCCCACCACCATCGTCACCGGCTTCCTCGGCACCGGCAAGACCTCTGCCATCCTCTCGGCGTTCGAGCACCGGCCCGAGTCAGAGCGCTGGGCGGTCATCGTCAACGAGTTCGGCGAGATCGGGCTCGATGGCGCGATCTTCGACAGCGGCGGTGTCTCGGTCAAGGAGATCCCCGGGGGCTGCATCTGCTGCACCGCCGGCGTCGCGCTTCGCTTCGGGCTCGTCGAGGTCATCCGCAATCAACAGCCGGATCGCCTGTTCATCGAGCCCACCGGCCTCGCCTCCCCCGCCTCCATCCTGGACCTGCTGCGCCAGCCCGGCATCCGCGATCACCTCGTCCCGCGCGCCACCATCGGCCTCGTCAATCCAAAGCACCTCGGCGATACCCGCTACACCGAGCACGATGTGTGGAATGCCCAGGTCGCGCTCTGCGATGTGCTCGTCGGGGGCTTCGCAGACGAGACCACAGCCCGAGAAGATGCCGCATTCAGCACCTTCGCAGCAGAGCTGTGGCCGCCCAAGATCGTCGTCGCCCGGCGCAGCGGCACCCTCGATCCGGAGTGGCTCGACCTCGATCCCTATCCAAGAACCATCGAAGCGCACCTCCCCCACGACTCCCACGAGCACACCGCTGGCTGGGTCTTCCCCCGGCTCACGGTCTTCGATCCGGAGGTGTTGATGGAAGCCCTCCAGGCGCTCATCCGGCCCAACCCCCTCGTCCCCGACGGCCTGCTACGGGTCAAGGGCATCTTCCGCACGCCCGGGCGCTGGCTGTTGGTCCAGGGCACCTCCGACACCCTGCGCACCGCTCCCGTCCAGTGGCGCCGCGACAGCCGCGTCGAGCTCATCGCCGCTGGAGAGTCCAACTGGGACGGGGTCCTCGACGCCATCGAGGCCGCGATCAGCGCAAGCGCAAGCGCATGATTTCATAGGTCGCCTCGATCTGGTCGGCGCGGCGCTGGGCGGCCTTCTCGGTGCTCTCCCGCTCGTCCCCCAGATCCATCAGGCGGTTCCACTCGATATCCGCCAGGCCCGCCCCCGCATCTCGCTCCGCGGAGCGCAACCACTCCGCGACCTCGGCCACACCGGCAGCACCCAGAGCCCGCCACAACACCACTGCCCTCTCTGTCGTGATCGCGTGATCGCGTTCGATCATCGCCAGACGCTCGATCTCGGTGGCGAGCACAGTCTCGATGGGGGCCCGAGCCGCGTCCTCCTCGACGCCCACCCGCTCGCGTATCGCCGCCATCCCATCCAAGGACGCTGCGATCTCCCCCTGGACGGCGTCGAAGCGCGCCCAGTCCACTCCTCCCTCACCGCTCCGCTCGGTAGCCAGCCCGGCTCGGAGAGCTCGAAGCTCCGCACGCTGCGCCGCGCGCTCCTCGGCGGACTCACGCCGCTCATCCCGGATACCTGGGGCCTCGGAGCGCCAGGCCTCCCGATCCCCCGCGGCCCGCTGAACCCGGCCCGCCAACGCGTCGCCTCGGTCGCGGAGCTGCTCGACACGGGATCGGGGCACCCCACGGACCCGGTTCAGCCGGTCGAGCTCCAGGCCGATCCCCACAAGCGCCAGATCGAATAGCGCGTCGGACTGGGCATCCGCCTGCCTGCGGTACTGCTGATAGCGACCGATCGTCGTGCTCGCATCGAGGATCGACGAGAGCTCGATCACCAGCTCCGCGCACGCATCGAGCTCCTCCCGCTGCCTGGCCAGCTCGCGCTCAGCGGCCAGGGATTCATCCACGCCAGACAGCTGCGCGACCCGCTCGAGGGCCCAGCGCTGGGGAAGCTGCTCCGAAGGCTCATACCGGTCGAGGTCGGAGAGCAGGGCCTTGGTCTGTTCTGCCTCCAGGTCCAGGCCCTCTACGCGCTGACGGATCGCGCTCAGCTCTACGGATACGTCCTCGTAGGCGGTCTCCGCCTGCGCCAACAGACCCTGTTGAAAATACACATGCCCGGTGAGCAGCCGGGTGCGGCCCACATCCGGATGCAGCGGCTGGAGCCGCCGAAACCGCTCCAAGGAGTCGAGCGCTCCCAGGTGCTCCCCCGCGCCGAGCCAGGCCCACGCGACCTCTTCACGGGCCTGCTCGATCACCGGAGAGCCATCGGGAACCCGCTGATACCACGCTGCAGACTCTGCGAACTCCCGCCGCTCGAAGAGCACTCGGGCCACCGCGAGACGAGCGAGATCCACCGCCCAGCGCTCGTCCTCTGCATCCGGTCGGAGCTCTGCCACCCCTCGAAACCGGCGCTCCGCCTGAGCCAGATCCCCATCGCGAAGCGCGTTCACCCCCATCCAGTACTGGGCGCGCGCGTACGCCTCCGAGCCCTCGGGCACCTGACCGAAGCTCCGGGACGCCGCCGCCCGATCTCCCAGCGCATACCACGCCTTCCCGAGGGTGTAGGTGAGCTCGGTGTCCACGTGGATTCGCTGCTCTCGCAGGGCCCACTCGTAGGTCTGCTGAAAGGCCTCAGGAGGCCCATACTCGGCATAGAGCAGGACCAGACGACGCAATGCATCGTCCCGGAACGGGTGGGACCGGTCGTTGGCCACGGTGAGGAACTCCGCCGCCGCCATCTCCACGAAGCCCAGCTCGTAGAGCGAGTCCGCCAGATACCACTCGCTATCCGACAGCAGCGGCCCATCCGTCGTGCCCAGGTTCACCAATACCTGAAAGCCCATCGCGGCCCGGTCCCAGTCCTCGAGCATATAGGCGAAGAGCGCGTCCTCGAACAGATTCCTGGCGCGGATATCGCTGGAGAATCCCGCCTCCTTACGAACCTTTGCGGAGAGCTCCGCGCGACGGCCATCCGCCGCTGTGACGGCCAACTCGAGCCCCCGCAGATTCCCAGGGGGTTCTGCGGCAAGAGCCGTCCATGCGAGCAAGAGCGCCATCATTCGCCCATCATGTAGCCCGACGGGTTTCCGACCCGAGGCACGAAGCGCTCACCGGATCAGAGCGATCAGCTGATAGGAGCGCCCGAGGAGCGCGCCTCCCTCGTCCCATAGCGAGCTCACCTGGGCACCGTAGCCCTGCCGGTTGAGGTCGCTGCTGACCTCGACCTGGTACCAGCCCGAATCCCCCGTGGACAGAGGCCGGAACAGGTGGAAGTCGATGGCGATCGAGGCCACCGGCCGAGGGGCGCTGAAGGTGGGCAAGATGGCCAGCGGCCAGGTGTCGAGCAGAGCCAGTGCAAGTGGGGTGCTGAGGGGCTGGTCCACGACCGGGCGCACCCAGCCGCCCGTACCCGGCCGCTGCTGCCCGGTGAAGGGCTCACCATGGGCGAAGCGGAACCGGAAATGCCTCGTGAAAGCGGGGGCTCCCGCGACCAACCCCGGTTCGGGGAGCTGATCCGGGGCGGGAATGGATGGGCGCACCACGTGGTCGTAGTCGGCCTGATCGGTACGAGCCCGCGACAGCATCGCCGTGGCGATGACCACCGGCTTGCCCGCGCTCTCCAGCCGCGCCGAGCAGAAGGTGGCCGCCGATCCCACCCGCTCCTCCTGGACGACCGCGTACAGCGGACCCGAGGCCGCGGGAGCACACAGCTGCATGGACAGGGTGCGCAGAGGCCGACCGGGGACCTCGCGCTCCAGCGCATCGCCCAGGGTGGCTGCCAGCAAGCCGCCGAAGGTACCCGGCCCCTGGTTCCAGCTGGGATCGAAGGACCCCGCATAGCGCCCCTCTCCAACGGAGCGAAAGCGCGATCGCGCCTCGATCACATCGACTCCGCGGCTGCCTTGATCTTGCGGACCATCGACTGGAACCCGTTCCGGCGATTGACCGAGAGGTGCGCGTCGAAGCCGATCCGACCGAACACATCGTCGATATCGACCGCGGCGACCTCCTCGGCCGTCTTGCCGTCGAACATCGCCCGAGCCAGGGCGACCAGACCCCGCACGATGGCCGAGTCGCTGTCTGCGTCGAAGCGCAGCTTCTTGGGCGGCCCGGGGTCGACCCGAGGCACCACCCACACCTTGGAGATGCAGCCGCGAACCCGGTGGGCCTCGGTCTTGAGAGACGCATCCAGGTCGGGTAGATCGCGGCCGAGATCGATCAGGTAGCGGTAGCGCTCTTCCCAGGTGTCGAAGAAGTCGAAGTCGTCGACGAGCTCCTCGATGTCCATCTCTTCCCCCAAACGGACAGGTGCTCTAACCCGAGCTGACAGGCTATGTGCGCCGCACGGAGGTCCGAATGGCAGACGAGGTCCCCAGCAGCCGAGGCGTGGTACGACGCGGATGGATGGTGGTGCAGACCCACTCGGGGGATGCGGATGCCATCAATCAAGGGGCACGGGCCGATCTCGCCGAGGGCGTGGACGGAGTCCGCATCGACCTGGGTGGGCTCAGCACGCCGGACGAGCTCGGCATCGCCCTCGAGGACATTGCGCCGGGCCAGGTTGCAGCCCTCCACCAGGCCAACCTCGACTGGGTCGCATCCTTCCTCGTCTGGGCTGGGGAGGCCACGCTGTCCACCCACCTCGAGCTCGATCCCATCGGTACCCTCGCGAGATCCGGCTCGCTTCCCGGTGGGCTGGAACAGAGCATCCGCGCAGCAGCCGACCTGGCGCGCCGTGCTTCGACCCTCCCAGGCGTGCGGGTGTTCGGCGTAGACGACGCCGCGTGGCACGAGCGGGGGGCCGACGAGGCCTGGTGCATCGCGATCAGCGCCGCTACCGCCGTGGCCTATCTGCGGGCCCTACAGAGTGCGGGCGTGCAGCCGGATCCCGGCGCCATTCCCCTGCGTCAGGCCATGCCCACCCGCTTCCTCCGCGGGGTCGCCAAGCTGCGCGCAACCCGCCGAGTCTGGGCCCGTATCGCCGAACTGATCGGCACCCACACCGCGCCCGAACAGACCGCGACCCCCGCCCGCCGCGAGCTCACCACCGTCGATCCCTGGGTGAACATCCTGCGGGGCACCACCGCCGCCTTCGCCGGAATCGTCGGAGGGGCGTCCCGCATCGACATCCCCCCATACAGCGGCGAAGCCCAGGCCCGCCGCCTCGCCCGCAACACCCAGCTCGTGCTGCGCGACGAGTCGAGGCTGGGCCATGTCGCCGACCCCGCCGGTGGGTCGCTCGCCATCGAGGCCCTCACCGACAGCCTGGCCCACGACGCCTGGAGGCGGTTCCAGCAGATCGAAGCCGCGGGCGGGGCCGTCGCCGCGGTCAGCTCGGGCTGGCTGGCCGAGCAGCTCGCTCCGCTGCGCGAGGAACTGCTCCGTCGCGTCCGCACCCGGCGCGCCCCCATCCTCGGGGTCTCTCGGTTCCCCGATCTCGACGAGAAGCGTCTGCCGCCCGCCCCCGGTTCACGCCCAGCCGCGCCCCCTCTCGCACAGCCCTACGAAGCGCTCCGCACCCGAGACCCCGCCCCCGTCTTCATCGCCACCCTCGGCCCCCTCGCCGAGCACACCGCCCGCACCGGCTTCGGCCGCGAGCTGTTGGCTGCGGGGGGCCTGCGCGCCGAGGTCGGCGAGGTCGAAGCCCACAGCGGCTGCTCGGTGGCCCTGCTCTCCTGCGCCAACAAGCGCTTCGGGACCGAGGCCCTCGAGGCCATCACCACTCTGACGCGCTCCGGTGCTGCGGTGTGGATGCTCGGCTCTCCCCCCCCCAACGAGTCCGCGCTCCGTGCCGCCGGGGTCCGCGACTTCGTGTTCACCGGAGGCGACGCGATAGCCACCCTGGATGCCATATGGACGGAGGTGCAACGATGATCCCCGACTTCACCCAGCACTCCCTCGGATCCCCCGCTCCCGCCGGCACCCTTGCGGCCGAGCCCGCCCACACGCCCGAGAAGATCGATCTCGCCCCCTGCTATGGCCCCGAAGATGTGAAGGGCCTGAACCATCTCCACACCGAGGCCGGCCAGCCGCCCTATCTGCGCGGACCCTATCCCTCGATGTACACCGGTCGCCCGTGGACCGTCCGCCAGTACGCGGGCTTCTCCACAGCCGAGGCCAGCAATGCCTTCTACCGTCGCAACCTCGACGCGGGCCAGAAGGGGCTCTCCATCGCCTTCGACCTGCCCACCCACCGCGGCTACGACAGCGACCACCCGCGCGTGACCGGCGATGTCGGCATGGCCGGGGTCGCGGTCGACTCCATCCTCGATATGCGCATCCTCTTCGACGGCATCCCCCTGGACAAGATGAGCGTGTCGATGACCATGAACGGGGCCGTGCTGCCGATCATGGCCCTGTACATCGTCGCCGCCGAGGAGCAGGGCGTGCCCCCGGAGGCGCTCGCCGGGACCATCCAGAACGACATCCTCAAGGAGTTCATGGTCCGCAACACCTACATCTACCCGCCCAAGCCGAGCATGCGGATCATCTCCGACATCTTCGCCTACACCGCCGAAAAGATGCCCCGCTTCAACAGCATCTCCATCAGCGGCTACCACATGCAGGAGGCCGGGGCGACAGCGGATCTCGAGCTCGCCTACACCCTCGCGGACGGGGTCGAGTACATCCGCAGCGGCATCGAAGCGGGCCTCGATATCGACGCCTTCGCCCCCCGGCTGTCCTTCTTCTTCGCCATCGGAATGGACTTCTGGATGGAGGTGGCCAAGCTGCGCGCAGCCCGCATGCTCTGGTCCGAGCTCCTCTCCGAGTTCTCACCGACCCACCCAAAGAGCTCCATGCTCCGCACCCACTGCCAGACCAGCGGCTGGAGCCTCACCGCTCAGGATGTGTGGAACAACGTCGTGCGCACCACCATCGAGGCCATGGCCGCGACCCAGGGCGGCACTCAGAGCCTCCACACCAACGCCTTCGACGAGGCCCTCGCCCTCCCCACGGACTTCTCTGCGCGAATCGCCCGCAACACCCAGCTCTATCTCCAGCTCGAGACCGACACCTGCGAGATCGTCGACCCCTGGGGAGGCAGCTGGTTCGTCGAGAGGCTCACCCGGGATCTGGCGGATCGCGCCCGGGCTCATATGGCCGAGATCGCCGAGCTGGGGGGCATGGCCAAGGCCATCGAGAAGGGCATCCCCAAGCTCCGCATCGAAGAGGCCGCAGCGCGCACCCAGGCCCGCATCGACGCCGGCGAGAAGGTGGTGATCGGCATCAACCGTCATCGGCTGGTGGACGAGCCCCCGATCGATGTGCTCCAGGTCGACAACCGGGCCGTGCGCGCCGCCCAGCTCGCCCGCCTCGAGCAGCTCAGATCCACCCGGGATGACGACGCCGTCGCGAGCGCTCTCGCCGCCCTCAACTCCGCGGCCACCAGCGGCGAGGGCAACCTCCTCGATCTCGCGGTCAAGGCGGGCCGGGCGCGGTGTACGGTTGGGGAGATCAGCCTCGCCCTGGAAGAGGCATGGGGACGTCACCGCGCCACCGTACAGACCGTACAAGGCGTGTACTCCGCCGAGGTTCGGCGGGCAGGAGGCGACATCAGCGACATCACAGAACGCATTCAGAAGTTCCAAGCCGAGCAGGGGCGGCGCCCCCGGATCCTGGTCGCGAAGATGGGCCAGGACGGCCACGACCGCGGACAGAAGGTCATCGCGACCGCCTTCGCAGATGTGGGCTTCGATGTCGACATCGGGCCGCTCTTCCAGACCCCCGAAGAGACCGCCCTCCAGGCCGTGGAGAACGATGTGCACATCGTCGGGGTCAGCTCCCTCGCGGCCGGACACCTCGTGCTGGTTCCCGCACTGCGCGCCGCCCTCGACGCCCATGGACGCTCGGATATCCTCGTCGTCTGCGGCGGCGTCATTCCACCACAAGACTACGAAAAGCTCCGCGATGCAGGGGCGGTTGCGGTGTTTGGCCCCGGCACCGTCATCGCCGATGCAGCCATCCAGCTCCTCGACGTGTTGGAAGCGTGAGGCCGCTGCCCTCGGCCGAGGAGTTCGTCGCGGGCGTGCTCGCCAACGACCGCGCCATGCTGGCCCGGGCCATCACCCTGGTCGAGTCCTCCAAGCCCGAACACCACCACCTCGCGGGTGAGGTGCTCGGCGCGCTGATGCCCCACACCGGCAAGGCCATCCGCGTCGGCATCACCGGGGTCCCCGGCGTGGGCAAGTCCACCTTCATCGAGACCCTCGGGGGCCAGCTCACCGCAGCGGAACATCGGGTCGCAGTGCTCGCCGTCGACCCTTCTTCCAGCCGGTCCGGGGGCAGCATCCTCGGGGACAAGACCCGCATGAACGAGCTCGCGCGGGACCCCAACGCCTACATCCGCCCCTCCCCCACCTCCGGTACCCTGGGCGGCGTGGCCTCCCGCACGCGCGAGGCGATGCTGCTCTGCGAGGCCGCGGGCTACGACGTGATCCTCATCGAGACCGTCGGGGTCGGCCAGTCCGAGCTCGTCGTCGCTGGTATGACCGACACCTTCCTCGTGCTCATGCTCGCCGGCGCTGGAGACGAGCTCCAGGGCATCAAGCGCGGCCTCATGGAGCTCGCGGATATCGTCGCGGTCAACAAAGCCGATGGCGACAACGCCACCGCCGCCCGCCGTGCCGCATCCACCTACCGCGGCGCGCTGCGCCTGCTCCACCCCGCAGATGCCGTGTGGAAACCCCGGGTGCTCACCTGCTCCGGGCTCGACGGTGCTGGCGTCTCCGAGGTCTGGGAGGCCATCCAGGCCCACCGTCAGGCCCTGGACTCCGCCGGTCTGTTCAGCGAGAGAAGAGGCCAGCAGCAGCTCGACTGGATGTGGCGAATGGTCGACGAGCGCCTTCGGGAGGCCCTGCGCACCCATCCCCGAGTCGTCGACGCCCTCGACCAGGTCGAGGCAGCCGTGCGCTCCGGCTCGCTCCCCGCCACCCGCGCCGCCAACCGCTTGCTCACCGCCTTCGGGATCTAAGAGCCCGCGGCCCACTCCCGGAGGGCCTCGACCCGTTGAGCCGCATCTGCACCCTCGAGCAAGCTCGTCAGGCTCCCAGCCGCCGCGTCGAGGGCGCCCGCCACGGCCTCGGGGTGGTGCTCCCGGAGCTCGCTCAGCATGGCACGGGCCACCACCTCGCCCGGTGTGAGCACGCGCCCCACATCGTCCTCCCGCTCGATGGAGATCATCGCGATGCGGTTCTTGAGGCCCCCCGCGCGGCCAAAGGTCCAGCCCTCTCCATCGGCCAGCGAGTCGACATAGGTGTAGCTGCTCTGGAAGTCCGTCGCGGTCTTCTTGGCGTCGACCTCATCGAGCATATCGATGTCTGGAAGACGTACTCCGGGCATGCCATAGCGCATCTTGGACCGCATCGCGGTGCCCTCGAGCACCCGGATACAGCGCCAGGCCGCCTTCTCCCAGTCATCCGAATCGGAGGCTGCGAGGATCACCCGGGTTCCGGCGAAGGCTCGGATGACCATGGAATGCACGGCCCCCCCGTCCACACTTCCCCGCCGGGCACCGCTCGGGAAGAGCTGTACCTGCTGTCGCTTTCCGTTGAGGTTCTTGCCGGTGTAGAACACCAGATCCGCTCGAACCCCGGGCCCTACGCGCCACGTCACAGCCATGGTGCCTCCTGGCCAGAGGTTCGCATGTTTCGGCGCGGGTTGGAAATCCCGTATTGGAGCTTGGCAACGAGGGCCGATGTGTGCACATGATACGCATGATTCGCTTGAGAAGATCGGGTCGACGAGGCAGCCCCGTAGTCAGCGGCATGACCATCCTGGCCATGCTCTTCATCGGATTTCTCAACGGGCTCAGCCGGGCCACTCTTCCCCCCGAATCGCCGCCCACCACCGTCAGCTCGGAACAGCAGCCCGTCGCCCATCACAACAACGGCGCCTACTACCCGGACGAACAGCCCACTCCTCCCGCCCACCCCGCTCCAACCTCCACTTCGACCGCCCTTGGGCCGCTCATTCGGTTCGTGCTGGGGATCCTTCAGGTGGCAACCATCGTCGTCTACGTGGCCGCCGGTGTCTGGTGGATGAGTCGCCCCAAACCCAAGTACAAGGGCTACAACCCCCTCGCTGGCATCGGTTTCGAGCTGTAGGGCCGTTTGCGCTTGGTTTCCACGCCTGGGCAGGGCAGAATACGTCCATGTATCACTTCTCCAGGAATCGACGGCACTCCGCCGGGTCTCTCGGCGCCACGCTGCTCTTCGCCACTTTCGCGCTTCTGGCCGAGGGTGCCGATCTGTCTCCCGGCAGGCCGCTCAACACCGCCGTAGTCATCCCCGCACCCAAGGAAGTTCCCGTAGAGCCTCACCACGTGGCCGGGGCTTTCTACCCCGACGAGCACCCGCAGACCCACCGCGCTGCTTCGGGTGGCCCCGTCTCGATGAAGACCGTCCTGGTCGCCGGCTTCGGCGGGCTCGCCGCGGCCAGCTTCGCGGGAAGCATCGCCTTCTGGCTCCTCGGCCTGACCGGACAACCCGAGGTCCGCTACTCATCCGACGAGGGCGGCATCGAGCTCTGACCCCCGGGCCTGGTCAATCGACCTGCACCTCGTCGTCGACGTACATCGAGTCCGCCAATACCTCCGAGAGCGCCCCTTCTTCCCCGAGCAGCTGCTCCCGAAACAACCCATCCACCAGGGTACGGAAGTGCTCTCGAGCGGGCTGATCCCCGCCCCCCTCGATCGCCTCGGAGTGGCCCACCCCGGTGAGGTAGACCGTCGCGAGCTCATCGATCTCTGCCGCAAAGGTCTGCGTCTCTTCCCAGGTGACCGTCTGGTCATCCAGCCCATGGGCGAGCAGCGTAGGCGGCCCGATCGCATCCGGACCTTCCCCGAACACCACCCCGAGGGTCTGGGGGGTGGAGAGCAGCACCACCGCGTCCGCTCGGTCCGTCCGGCAGCAGTCGAATCGGGTCCAGCCCATGACCGTGGCCGCCCCGAGGGAGTGCCCGATCACCCCGATGGTTTCGGGGTCGAAGCGACGGTAGAAGGAGTCGCTTCGGTCGGTGACGGCGGCACTCAGGTAGTCCACTGTGGCCGCGAGATCACCCGGCTGATTGGGGAGATCTCCAAGGCCCGCGTATCCGGCGAGGGCGTCGCGATTGGTGGAAGGGAAGGCGATCGCCCCCACGAAGTAGCCCCGATCGGTGAGCTCCGTTGCGAAGGTCTGAAACTTGTCCGGGTGGCCATCCACGCCATGAGCGATCAGCACCAGTGGCCGGTCGGCCACGTCTTCACCCGACCCCGACCAGGTGTAGAGCAGGATCTCGCGCGCGTCAGAGGCAGGCTGTGCACCAAACTCCTCGAGCGGCCGAGAGGAATCCACGATGAGCCGCTCTTCGAACTCGAACCCGTCCTGGGAAGCCGAGCACGCCAACATCCCCACGAGCGCGATCATACGCCCCTCGCATCCGGATCCCAGAGCACCTTGTGGAGCTGGATCTGGAAGCGAACCCGCAGCTTGTCCGCGACGATCCAGTCCGCCAGCTCCACCGCCTCCAGAGAACCCCACACCGGCGAGAACAGTACCGCGGCGACCCGGTCGACGAGCCCGTGTCTACGGGTGATCTCGCAGGCCCACTCGTAGTCGCGTCGGCTGGCCAGCACGAACTTGACCTCGTGATGGGGAAGGAGCCGGTCGATATTGGCCCATAGGTTGGCATCGACCTCGCCCGAGTCGGGTGGCTTGAAGTCGCAGATGACGTGGACGGCGTCCGGAACGACCCCGATGTCACGGGAGCCCGAGGTCTCCAGAAGCACCTCGTGGCCGAGCTCCAGCAGCCTCTCCATCAACCGCGGGGCGTTCTTCTGGACCAGGGGCTCTCCCCCCGTGACCTCGACCATATGGATGCCCATGGCATGGACCTCGGCCACGACCTCGTCGAGATCGCGGTGGATCCCCCCGGTGAAGGTGAAGGCCGAGTCACACCAGCCGCAGCGCAGGTTACAACCGGTGAGTCGAACGAACACGCACGGCTTTCCGGCGTGGGTCGACTCCCCCTGCACGCTGGCGTACACCTCGCTCACGCGCAGAGACCGCTCTCTCGGGATCGGTTCGCACGCTTTCTCTGTAGGAGCACCTGTCATGTGGATGTTTATCGCAGCCCTCACCGGTCAGCCCGCACTCGCCGCCGACGCCAGCCAGCCTCACCCCCACCAGGGCGTGCTCAGCAAGTTCAGCGGCAAGCCTACGGTGCCCGCCCTCACGGCCGAAGATCTGGCCACGCTGCGCGCCGGAGACCCGGTCCTCAAGCAAGAGAGGGGCAGCGGCCAGGGGCGCGGGATCGCCGTGCAGGACGTGCATGCAGACGCCAAGACCATCTGGTCCCGCATCCTGAAGTTCGATCGCTACCCCGACTGGGTCGAGAATGTGAAGACCTGCGAGAAGTACGAAGAATCGGGCTCCACGGTCAAGACCCACTTCGTGATCGGCGCAGCCCTGTTCTCCGCCGAGTACTGGGTCGTGCACGACGCCCACCCAGCCGACAACTGGATGACCTGGCAGCTCGACTACTCCCGCACCAACGACCTCGATGACAGCGTGGGTTTCTGGTACGTACAGGAACTCCCGGACAAGCCCGGGTGGTCCCGCCTGTTCTACTCGGTCGACGTGAAGGTCGGCGGCTGGGTGCCGGGCTTCGTCGAGAATATGGTCGCCAAGAGCGGGCTCACCAAGGCCACCGCCTGGGTCAAGCGCGAGTCCGAGAAGGCCGCGGGCACTACCGAGCCGTAGCCAGGTCGCGTCGACCGGTTATCCACCCGCATGAAACGCCTTCTTCTGTTGACCGCCCTGCTCCTCGCCACCACCGCCTGCGGAGACGACTTCGCCGACGCCCAGTCCGTCGGCACCATCGACGCATTCGAGGAATACCTCGAGAACAACCCCAACGGGCGCTTCCGGATCCAGGCCCTGGCGCAGCTCGAGACGATGTACCTCGACCAAGCCCAGAAGGGCGGCGGGCTCGAGATGTACGACCGCTACCTCGAGCGCTTCCCCGAGGGGGATATGCGGGGCAAGGCGGTCACCCAGCGCGAAAAATACCTGTTCGACTGGGCCCTCGAACAAGGCGATCTCGAGGCCTGGGACAAGTTCCTCACCGAGTACCCCAAGCCCAACAAGAAGTGGGCCAAGCGGGCCCGCAGGCTGCGCGATGTGGCCGCCTATGTCGACCAGCTGTCGTGGACCGATCTCGTGATCGAGCCCGTGAATATGGCCGAGGATCCCAAGGGGCCCAAGGATGGCTGGGGCTTCAGCATGCAGGTCACCAACAACGGCACCAAGTTCATCTCCGATCTCCGCTTCACCATCGACTACCTCGGGCCCAAAGAAGGGCAGGTCCTCAAGAGCAACGAGTGGCCCGTCGTCGCCAAGAACTGGGGCGTGCCCATGGAAGAGGAGAAGAAGCTCCCCATGAAGCCGGGCCAGACCCGGACCTGGTTCTGGTCCGACAATGGCATCCCCGAGATCTGGGAGCAGAAAGCCCGGGTCACGCCCACCCGCCTCGTGCTGGTGGAATGATCCTCTTCGCGCTCCTCGCGGCCTGCCAGCCCGCCTGGTCCCCCACGAGCGAGCCCTGCATCACCGCCGCACCAGACGGTCCCTTCGCGGTCGAGGTGAGCTGCAACGCCGTGCTCATGGGCTCCGATGGGCGCTCGACCGACTTCCACCTCGGCAACCGGGCCTTCACCAGCCTCGTCCGCCACCCCACACTGGCGGTGTCCGCGGTCGGCGTCGGCGGCATGACCGTGGTGGATGCCGCGCCATGGGGGGGCATCGATCAGCTGCTCGAGGCCATCCCGCTCGTGGCCGATGGGTGGATGGAGGTCACCGACTTCGAGCTCCTCGACGATGGCCTTCGGGTGTTCGGCAATATCCGAGACCTGCCCGACCGTCCGTCGACCGACTGGGGGGCTCCGGTCGAGATCACCTGGCGGGTACACCCCGAGCTCCCACTCCTCACCGCCGAGGGGGCGCAGGGCATGTACCTGCTCGTCGGCGGGCCGTCGCAGCTTCGCGGCAACACCCTCGCCGGTGACGACGTAGCCTATGGATTCGGCGGCTCCATCGAGGATCTCGGAGGGGCGATCCGCGCGAGCTCACCCGAACTATGGATCGCGCCGGGGGGCGACCCCTATGTCGGACGCGGGGTCAGCCGAGCCTCCGGAGCCTCTGTGCTGGCCGAGCATATCGAGCTGTACGCGGACGAGGCGCGGCTCGCTGTGGTGCCGGTCATCGACGGTCTCTTCGACTTCGCGGTCCCCGAGGGCGCCACCTCCATGCGCGCGGTCGCGGTGGGACGCAGCCCCAGTGAGTCCGTGCCCATCGCCGAGGGAGTGTCCATCGAGCCCGGTGAATACGGCGCGATGCAGTGGCTGCCCAGCTGGGGAGAGCTGCCCCCACAAGGAGCACGGGCGGTGTGGAGCACGCCGGAGGGGATTCACGAGGTCCTGCTCCCTCCCACGGGCGGGACCCTCCCCATCGGCCCGCAGCCCACCCGGGTTCAGGTCCACTCCCGCCCCGATCTGGGCGTGATCGAGTTCGATGCCAGGCCCGGTGATGTCCGCCTCTCTCCCATGACGCCCGCCTTCGATGTCGGCTCTCGGCTGCTCGCCGCGCCGACTTGGCCCAGCGCGCGCAGCCGCACCTGGCGGGGCTCCAACGATCAGGCCCTCGATCTCGCCCTCGCCTCCGGGCTCGTGTGGGTGGTGATGACCCCCGAGGATGCCGTGGGTCCCCCGCTCAGCGATCCCCCGCTGCTCTACACCTCTGGTGTGCTCTCCGAGGTCGATGGCCAACAGATCAGCAGCTGGCCCTACACCAATCGTCCCCGCCAGGACGGCTGGGGCGCACCCAACCCCCAGGATCGTTCTCTGGCCATGGCCGAGCTGAGCGGCACCTCCCGCATCGTCGAGCCCGCCTTCCTCGGTGCGCTCGGGCTCCCCTTCACCACCGACACCTGGCCCACCGGTGTCCTGCTCTCCCGCCCCGACGCCGCCCTGGACGACCTCGCGCCGTGGTTCGCCTGGCTCGACGAACAGGCCTGGCTGCCGGCGTATGGGCCCCGGGTGTGGGTCGATGTCCCCGATCCGACCCTCTATGGCTACGCCGACATCGAACAAGCCCTCGTCCGGGGCAATAGCTGCGCCACTACGGGCCCATTGCTGATCCTCACCATCGACGGGACGGGCTCCGGTGAGGTCGCCCAGCTCGACCCCGATGGCGGCCTCGCCCGGGTCGAGGTGCGCAGCGACCAAGCCCTCGATCGCCTCGTGCTGGTAGGCTCCACCGGGCGTGTCCTCGCCGACTGGGACAGCCCCGGAGCCGAGGTCGAGTTCCCCGTCGAGGCCGATTCCTGGTGGGTGGCGATCGGGTGGAGCGCAGATCACTGGGCGGTCACTTCCCCGGTACTTGGGATATGATGCCCGGACCTGAGAGGAGACCCCCATGTTCAAGGCGCTGATCCCCGCCGCCATCCTGCTGACGCTCGCAGGCTGTGGCCTATCGGGAGACACCCCGCTGGTGGAGCTCTCCGACAACGATCGCACGAGCCTCTGCGAAGATCTCGCAGACTTCACCGAGGTGAGCCTCAGCTGCGACGGGATCGACATCACCCTGTCGCCCACCCCGGTTGACGAGTGCGTGGCCGATTACCAGGCGCTCCCACAGGGCTGTGCGGCCACGGTCGACGATGCCCGGGCCTGTATCGAGGTCGTGAAGACCGCCACCTGCGACACAGACTTCCTCAACAGCGCTTGCGCGACGCTCGTCGACGAGAGCTGTACGCCAGCCCAGTAGGCTTCAGTCCCAGCGCCAGGCCTTGACTGCGTTCATCATGGCGTCCACGCCTTCGATGGGCGTGGTGGGCAGGACGCCGTGGCCCAGGTTGAAGACATGACCCGTGGGGCCCGCGGCGCGGATGATGTCCTGGACCTTGGCCTCGATGGACTCCGGGGGCCCGTACAAGGCGATGGGATCGAGGTTGCCCTGGACCGGCATATCGCCCAGGATTTGACGTGCTTCGGCCATATCCGTGCGCCAGTCGATGCCCATCACGTCGGCACCGGTCTGCTTGGCGATGGGAAGGATCGCCGACAGGTCTTTGCTGTAGAAGATGCGCGGGGCTCCCGACACCCTCTCGAAGGCTCGGATGGCGGCCGGTAGCGCAAAGCGCTCGTAGTCGGCTCGCGACAGAGCCCCCGCCCAGGTGTCGAACATCTGCACCCCCGCAGCCCCCGCGTCGATCTGGGACTGGAGGTAGTCGCCGACGACATCGGCCAACAATCCGAGCACCTGCTCGGCGAGATGGGGCGCGGTCATCAACATGCGCTTGGGCTCGAGCCAGTTCTTGGAGCCCTGCCCCTCGACCAGGTAGCAGAACAGCGTCCACGGGGCGCCGGCGAAGCCCAGGATCGGTACATCTGGACGAGCACTCCGGAACATCTCGATGGTCTTGGGCACCCAAGGCAGGGCCTCGCTCACATCGGGGCGCACCAGGCTGCGCACGTCCGCTTCGGTGCGCACCGGCTGCGGCACCCGCGGCCCCACGCCCTTCTCCATGGTGAAGTCGCGCCCGATGGCCGAGAGCACCGGGAGGATGTCCGAGAACACGATCGCAGCGTCTGGATCGAAGCGCTCGACCGGCTGCAAGGTGACCTCACACGCGATCTCGGGGGTGTGACAGAGCTCGAGAAAACTCACCCGGGTCCGAAGCTCTCGGTAGTTCGCCATATAGCGCCCAGCCTGGCGCATGAACCACACCGGCGGCCGATCGACCGGCAGGCCCCGCAATGCGTTTCCGAGTCTCTCGTGCTTGTCCATGCTCACTCCCTCCGCGGCCCGAGAGTATGCCCGAATCGGCGTCCGCGATGGGGTAGTCTCTGCTCATGCTCGTCCTGGCCGCTCTTCTTGCAGGTTCCGATGCTCTCGCCATCCAGCGCCCCCAGTCCGGCCCGGTGCTGGAGCTCGGGGTGGGGCCGGGCCTCGGCGGCGCGCCTGCAGGCTTCGCGCTCGCGGGGCAGTTCTCGGCGGGCTGGTGGGCGGGCCCCTACGACGAAGACTACGCGCTGGGGCGCTTCTGGTCCGTCCTCGCCACGGGCCGCGTAGACTGGATGTCCGGATCCGGCGCGCTTCGTGTGGCGCCCCTGGTCGAGCTACGCCACGGCATGGACTTGTTCGTGGTGGCGCCGTACTACTTCGCCGCCGCCGGGCCTGTGCTCGATCTGGCCGGCGGGGCCACGGGGGGCACGCTGCGCGTCGGCGGGGGCATCAAGCTCCGCAGGTCGCGCACCGTCGGGCTCACCGCTCGGCTCGGTGGCGGCGCGGACTACGTCGATGGCGCGCTGTCCGCCAGCGTCGGCTTCACCCTCGGCATCGGCTTCAGTGCTCCCGTCAGGACGCGCAATTCACGCTGATACCGCCCTGTCGGTGCGCTCCCTCGCCAAAACCGAATAGTCTGGCGTCCGGAGGAGCTCGTGGCCGATCTGTACTCTCTGTTCGACGATGTCTCTCAACGACGCACCGAGGAAGCCCTCGAGCGCTTCGGCCAGCTCGACATCCCCGCCGGGGGACCGATCGTGGAGGAGGGCGAACAAAACGACTCCATGTTGTTCATCGAGCGCGGCGAGGTCGTGGTCACAGTGGGCGGCTTCGAAGTCGCACGGATGGGGCCGGGCAGCATCATCGGCGAGATCGGGTTGTTCACCCAGGCCGTGCGCACCGCCACCGTGCACGCCGCCACCGAGACCGTGCTCCAGGTGCTCTCCCGCAGGTCCTTCATCGATCTTCGGCTCTCTGGCAATCCGGTCGCCTTCCGCATCGAGCGCCGGGCTATCGAGCAGCTCGGGGCACGCTTCCGGGCCTTGGTGCGCGACGTGATCGGCGTCGCCCGAAAGTCGCCCACCATGCTGCTCCCGCCTCGCAAGGGCGCCGAGTACTCGGGCCATCCCGCGCCAGTACCGCCGGCACGGATCCTCTCTGCGCTCCAGGTCTCCTCGGCCTTCAGCTCTCTCGAGCCGGCAAGCCTCCAGCAGATTTCTACCGCGATGGAGGCCCGTTCCTACAGCGCATCCGAGACCCTTGCGGCCGAGGGGCGCGACGACGGACCGATGTACCTGCTCGCCCATGGACAGGTCGACTGCTTGGCTCCGGCCAGCGTCGGCAGCAATGTGCGCGTCGCCACACTCGATCCGGGCGAGGTGTTCAATCTGGTCCAGCACGTCGATGGCGAACCGCGTCCGGTCTCCTACGAGGCCCGCGACGGGGTGATCGTGCTCTCGCTTCCCCAGGACGATGTCGTCCGCTACCTGTGGGCCAACAACCTGCCCGGCAGCGCCCTGCGCATCGCGATGATCCGCTCCCTCGCAGACCGGGTGAACCAAGCCAACGCCACCTTCAGCCTGGCCAAGCTCTTGGCCCCGGAAGAGGCGTAGCCACGGGCTATCTGCGCTGCAGTTCCCCGCCCTTGATCATGGCCTGGAGCTCTGCCTCGGTGATGCCGAGCTCCTTGGCGGTGGGGTACCCCGTACCGTTCTTGCCCATGGTCCCCGACTTGATCACGGTCCCTGACGAGGTCTTGAAGACGAAGGGCTCGCTCTTCTTCTCGTCGTAGGCCACGGGGGTCGACACCGGATTCCAGCGCGGCTTGTCTCCGGATGCCCCCTCGGAACCGGCATCTGGTTCGGGCAAGGCGTTGAGCTTGGGCTTCATGGTGGGGTCTTTGTACTCGACCGCGTCGACCTTGTTGGACACGCGATTGATGGTTTCTTCCCCGACATTTCTCTCGGGAACCCGGTCCTCGGGGACATCAGTCAGCCAAGCACACCCACAGAGCGCAATCAACCACAGCGCCATCTGACCTCCTATTCATTGGAGTTCATTGTACATGGTGAAGCTGTAGGTGATCTGCGAAGGGATGGCCGGCACCAAGCCGAAGAGCGGTGTGTAGCTACAATCCACCACGGTGGTCAGGTAGTCGAGGTTGAAGCCATCGACGAAGCGGCTGGTGTTCACATTGCACCCCACCATGCTCAGCGAGGTGAGCGTGGCGTTGGCGCGGGAGTTGGCATCTATCGCGCTGTTGGCCACCTGCTGGGAGGCCGCCCCGTGTCGCGCGCCGTCTCGGGCTGCGCGCATGACGATCTCGGAGCGGGACATATACCAGCTGAAGTCTACGATGCCCGAGAGCATCGCCATGACGAACACGATCCAGAACCCGAACTCGATGGCCGCGGAACCGCGGCGGCCGGGGCTGCGCTGAAGTTGAATGCGTCGCATATTCACCTCTGCCATTCAAGGCGGGATTGGGTCTTGGAGCGAATCTCGGTGGGCATGAGGCTGGGCAGGACGTAGCCCACGCCCGCGCCCGTGAGCGCTGCGTAGGGAGTCGCTACCTCGCACTCGAGGGTGCGCTCGGGCACCGCGCCCACCAGGGTAGCCGTAGCGCAGCCACTACAGGTGACCCCGGCGGAGTTGAGCACCTCCTGCATTCGGGCCTGGGCGACCGGAATGGGGTCGGCCACGAACTCGTCGACCAGCGCCCCCTCTCGGCAGCCGTCCATGGCCGCGGAGTTGTGGATAGCCAGTCGGGAGAAGTACCACCCGAACTCGATCATCGCGAAGGTGATGGCCAGGAATACCGGGAAGGTGAGCGCGAACTCGATGGCATTGCTGCCGCGTCTGCAGGCTCGCTTGCGGATGGAACGCATCATGACAGAGCTCCTCAGTCCGTGAGGACGACAGGGATGGAGGCGGCGATCTCGAGCATGATCTCGTCGAGCTTGCTGGGATCATCGGTGTCCTTGGACTCGCCCCGGTTTCCGTCGAAGGCGGTGAGGGACTGCAACCAGTCCACGTTGGAGTCGTTGCTACCGAAGTAGACGGTCCACAGGTGAACCCCCCCACCGAAGGTGCCGCTGTAAGTGTTGATGCTGCATCCCACGGCGCTGGTCTGCTGCAGCAGCGGACACTCCCAGACCTGGTAGCTGTAGTCGCCCCCATCCCACATCATCTTCACCAGCATCTCGGCGTCATCCTCGGCCGCGCTGGTGGAGTTGCCGTCGCTATTGGACTGCAGTGAGGTGTTGGCCTTGCCGTCTGTGATGAGGATATTCGCCTGGAATTCACGGGGATCGCCGTTGGTGATGAACTCCCGCATGGCGTAGTGCAGGCCCCGAGCTTGGCTGGTGTAGCAGTCCCCCTCCCAGGTCGGCGAGCCCTGGAGACTGGGCTCCAGATTGGAGCAGACCTCGAGCTTGGCGAACTGAGTATTGAGCGACCCGTAGTCGATGACCGGCGAGGCGAGCTCATGAAGCAGCGGGAAGTTCTTCATGCCTGCGAAGATGGACTGCCCGAGCTGGTCGCCAGGAAACGGGTTGCTGTTCATGTAGTCGAGAAAGGCGATATTGGCGTCCCGGGCCGAGCCGATGTCATCCGCGAAGGAGCAAGAGACATCGGTGATGAGCATGATCTGCCGGGTACGCCCCGCTGCCACACCCTTGGCACCCACATCGATCTCGTTCATGCCGAGGATGGGAGCGAAGAACAGGTCGAGCTGGTTGCCATACATATTCTTGCGGCCCACCCGAGCCCGAGCGGAGTTGATGTAGTTCCCCCCTGAGCTGAAGATCAGGTTGTCGAAGTCCCACTCGCCGAAATCGACGCCCTCGAGCTCGCCCGTGGAGTTCCCGATATTGTTCCAGCCGATCACATTCTCGGCCGCGGTGGTTCCCGTGGCCTGGTTGCCGGTCGCCCGGTAGGCGACGAAGGCCGCATGAGACGCCGCATCTGCGACGTTCTGGGTCTGCGTGCGGGCCATATTGATGTAGGAGATGTCGACCGACAGCGCCGCAAACCCCACCATCACGGGCAGAAAAACGCCCATGGCCATCATGTAGTTCCCGCGGCGGGAGTTGCGAGTCGCTGAAATCTGTTGGCTCATGCCGTCCTCCATGCCCGAAGAATAGTCGACAGAGAAAATCACGGTACTGAACTCCGTTACACGCCGATTACAAACATCCACGCCCGTCCTTCTCGCCCCTTCGGCAAGCCAGGTCTGCGGCCCCTGGGAGAGTGTACGAAGGGGTCCGCGTACTCACTCCCGGTACACGGAGTTCTTCAGGTTCGTTGCAGGTCGTCGATGAGCGTGCCATGGTTGGTTGCGCGGACGAGTGAGGGAACATGAGGATAGCTACGGGTGCAGCGGTGATCGGATTGGCCTTTCTTGCGGGGTGCGCCCCTGGGGGAGCCCTCGAAGATGCGCGCTATCCCACCGGCAGCAACACCCTGGTCGCAAGCTCGGACTACCAGTCCGCCTACGTCGTCAACACCGACGCGGGGACCGTCGCGCGGGTCACTCCCAGCACCGGCACCACGGGCAACGAGGTCGCCGTCGGGTCCGAGCCCACCCGCATCGCCCGAGCCGGCGATCGCGTGTTCATCACACTCCGCGGCGAGAGGCGCGTGGCCGTGCTCACCGAGACCCCATCCGGGCTGGTCGAGGACGCAAAGATCGACGTGGGCGCAGAGCCCTATGGCATCGTCGCCACCGAAGACGGCTCCCGGGTCTATGTCGCCAACTCCCAGTCCGACAGCGTGTGGGAGATCGACGCAGTCTCGGACGACATCCTCCGCAAGTGGACAGTCCCCGGCGAACCCCGGTACCTGGCCCTCCACCCCAGCGGTCGCACCCTCTTCGTCGCCACCGGGCGCGGCGCCGCTCAGATCGTGCAGATCGACCTCTCAGCGGACGGAGAGCAGCCCACCACACCCGTGGCCGTTCCCGAGGTCGTCCGCTTCGACGACTCCGGCGAGGGCGAGCTCGACAGCTTCGCGCTCACCCCGCGCATCACGGGCGACCTGGCGATCTCCCCGAATGGGTCCGAGCTCGTCGTCCCGGTCATCTACATCGACAATATCACCCCGGTCGAGGACCCCGAACTAAGCCCAGCAGGGGAACCCACCGGGCCGGTCCAGGATGGGTACGGGGCCTCCACCCAGGGCATCGGGCGCTTCAATCCCGGGCTGGCCATCATCCCGCTCGACTCTCGCGGAGAGCCGGACATCGAAGCCGCAGAGCCCGTATTCCTCGGCGGTTTTCGCGGGAACGCCAACGACATCACCCAGGTCCGCAGCTACCCCGCCGGCGTCACCATCGCCCCGGACAACAAGTCCTACCTGGTCTCCATCCAAGGCTCCGACGCGGTCGCGGTGGTCGGGGCTCTCCCCTTCGACCCCCAGCAAAACCAGGGTTTCGGCGGCGGGGAGCCCGTCTTGGTGTTGGGTTCAGAACCGGACTTCGACGGCGAGGGCGTGTTCACCTCCCTCCAGGATGCCGGCTTCAGCGAGCGGCCCAAGTCCCTGGTGTGGACCCGTGGCGCCAGCGGTCCTGACGGCGTCGTCTTCCTCGACCCCAAGCAGGCCTATGTGCACGGTGCCTTCGACAAGACCTTCGCCGATCTCGACTACGGCAACGTCTTCGATGGCGTCGTGCGCAGCGGCAGGGGCGGCTTCGATGAGTTCTCCGAACCCCGGGTCTTCGATATCAGCGCCCCCCTCACCGAGTTCTCGCTCCCCGAAGCGGTCGAGGCCGGTCGCAAGCTGTTCTACAGCGCCACCTCTCCCAGCATGGCAGCCAGCGGAGCGGGGGTCTCTTGCGCCTCCTGTCACTCGGATGGTCGCAACGACGGCCTCACCTGGACGTTCAGCTCGGGTGTGCGGCAGACCCCAAGCCTCGCGGGACAGGTCAGCCAGACCACCCCCGTCACCTGGACCAGCCAGGTGGAGTCGGTCGCCCACGAGGTCCGCATCACCACCGAAGCCCGGATGGGTGGGCAGGGTCTGAACAACAACCAGCTCGCCAATATCGCAGCGTATGTCGACTGGACCCGGGTACCGGATAGCGAGGGGCGCTTCGCCGACACCGAAGAGATCCGTCGCGGGCAGGCCCTATTCGAGCGCGAAGACGTGGCCTGCGCCAGCTGCCACAACGGGGAGTCCTTCACGGATAACCTCCACTACGACATCTTCGGACTCACACAGGTCAACACGCCTACGCTGCTCGGGATCGCCTCCAGCGCGCCCTACCTCCACGATGGCCGGGCCGCCAACCTGCGCGATCTGCTCGAGTGGAGCCGCACCGGCGCGATGGGCGACACCAGCATGCTCTCCGAGTCCGAGATGAACGATCTCGAGGCCTACCTCAGGTCTCTGTGAGCGCTTCGATGAAATAGTCCTCCCGGCTCGGGTGTACAGCCCCTGGGAGGACTGATGGATCCAATCGCAAAGAAGCGCCTGATGGCGGGGCTCGCTGTCTTCGCATGGTTTGCCCAGGCGCTGTACGTGCTCTTTCCGCTCGATCTCATCCCCGACCTCATCCCCATCATCGGGTGGGTCGACGATCTCGTCGCCCTGATCGGGCTGGGGGTCACGACGATCTGGATGGTCCACACCGTCCGCACCTCCGGACTACTCGAGTTGTTCGCCTTCGAACCCGATGTCATCGAGGCCGAGGACTACAGCCCCATCCCACCGGATGTCCTCCGCTCGCTCTGATCGGGTTCTTGGGTTGAAAACCCGGTGCTGCCGTGCGATGCGTACCTGCCACGGGTTGGAGGTTGCAGTGAGCGGAGTCATCGCACAGCTGGAAGAGCTGCGTCAGTACGGCAAGAGCCGACGTACAGTCGGAATCTCAGACGAGCAGATCGCTCGCTTCGAGGGGAACGAAGCCCTGCAGGAAGCCACCGCCATGGCCGTCCAGCAGCATCGCGCCATGCGGGCCGACTACGGCGATCTCCTCGCTCTTCCCGAGGCCGAGCTCGCCGAGCGCGTGCAAGCCGACTTCGTGAACTTCTACGACGCCGAGGCGATCAACCCCTACATCGCGCTGGCAGGTAAGGGGCCGTGGCTCATCACCACTCATGGCGCAGTCCTCCACGACTCCGGCGGGTACGGAATGCTGGGCGCCGGTCACGCACCACAGCCCCTGTTGGACACCATGGCCGCCCCCTGGGTCATGGCCAACATCATGACGCCCAGCCTGTCGCATCTTCGGTTCTCGAAAGCACTCAAAGCCGAGCTCGGCCACACCCGCACGAGCGCGCCCTTCGCGCGCTTTCTGGCCATGAATAGCGGCTCCGAGGCAGTCACCGTCGCTGCGCGCATCTCGGATATCAACGCCAAACAGCAGGTCGCCCCGGGTGGCCCCAATGCCGGCAAGTCGGTCAAGCTGCTGGCGATGAAGGGCGGCTTCCACGGCCGCACCGGGCGTCCTGCCCAGGCCTCCGACAGCTCGCTGCCGAGCTACCGAAAGCACCTGCACTCCTTCGCCACCCGCGACAACCTGATCACCGTCCCGCCCAACGACGCAGCCGCGCTGGAAGCCGCATTCGTCCAGGCCGAGTCCGATGGGGTGTTCATCGAGATGCTCCTCGTCGAGCCCGTCATGGGAGAGGGCAACCCAGGCATGGCGATGACCCGCGAGTTCTACGACGCCGCTCGCCGACTCACCCAAGCGTCGGGCACCCTGCTCCTCGTGGACAGCATCCAGGCCGGTCTCCGCGCCACCGGCACGCTCTCGGTCGTGGACTACCCCGGCTTCGAGGACTGCGATCCCCCCGACCTCGAGACCTACAGCAAGGCCCTCAACGGTGGGCAGTACCCCATGTCGGTGCTCGCTCTCGGCGACCGGGCTGCCGGGCTCTTCCGCCGCGGCGTGTACGGCAACACCATGACCGCGAATCCGCGCGCCCTCGAGGTCGGAATCACCACGCTCGAGAGCATCACCCCGCAGCTCCGGGCCAACATCCGAGCCCGTGGCATCGAGTTTCTCGCGCTACTCACAGAGCTGCAGTCCGCCTACCCAGACATCATCACGGCAGTCCAGGGAACCGGCCTGCTCGTCAGCGCCGAGATCACACCACGAATCCCCGTGGTGGGCTTCGACGGCCTGGAAGAACGATGCCGTATGCACGGAATGGGGGTCATCCACGGCGGTGCCAACGCGCTTCGCTTTACGCCTCACTTCGCGATCACCACTGCGGAGCTCGAGCTCATCGTCGAGATCCTGCGCAACGCACTCGACGCACACGCGATCCACGAGTCCACACACGCTTGACGCCGTATCCGGTACAATCGTCGGGTAGTCATAGGAGCCACCGGTGAAGCTGACGCGTCGCGATGTGTTGTGTTCGATGTGCCTCGGAGCCCTAGCCTGTGATGAGCCCACTCCTGGCGCCCCACGCCCCGACACCGACACCGATGTCGACACCGACACAGACGTGCTCGTCGACACCGACGAACCGTGGACCCCCTGCGTCGAGCCGGGCACCCAGGCCGATGGGTGGGTTCCGGTAGCCTTCGCAGACAACCCTGGGCTGGACCAGCTGCTCGGTTTTGCCTACCTCCAGCTCGATGGCAAGCAGGTCGTCATCGCCCACGTCGAGCCCGATTGCTACGTCGCCCTCGAGCGCCCCTGCACCCACGAGGGGGTACCCATCGAGTATCGCCCCGATCGCAACGGCTTCGTCTGCCCACGCCACGGGGCGGTCTACGCTTGGGACGGCCGCGTGATCTCGGGTCCGCCGCCTCGTGATGTGGCCTACTTCCCCTGCGGGCCCCGCGACGGTGCGGTCTGGGTCAAGATCGGATGACTCGCCGGAAGCGAACGCTCCTCGGTACACGAAGCAGATCGACGGACGACTCCACCAAGCCTCTGCCCCTGGCTGCGTGGAGTCAGGTGGAGCTACCTACCCACCACGACCCCAAGCCCCCTCCCGGGGAGGCCCCGAAGATCGAGCAGGCATCCAAGACCACTCCGGCACCCGAACCCGCCGCACCGGTACCTCTCCAGCTGGATGATCCGTTCACCACGCTGGTCCCCCAAGACGGGCTGCTGGGCAATCGCATCGGTCAGTGGACCGTGTACGAGCTCATCGGTCGTGCCCAAGGGTGCAGCTTGGTGCGCGCTCACCATCACCAGTCTTCGCGCATCAAAGCCACGCTCAAGGTCCTCGACGCCGAGCACTTCGAAGATCCCCAGGCTCGCGAGAGGCTCGTGCGCGAGGGCGAGATCCTGTTCCCGCTCGACCATCCCAGCATCGCCACCGTGCGCAACCTCATGCTCGGCCACGATCCGCCCTACCTCGAGTTCGAGCAGCTACGGGGCGAGAGCCTCGACCGTATCCTCCAGCGACGTAGCGCCCTGTTCATGGCAGAGGCCCTCGACCTCGTAGAGCAGTTGCTCGGGATTCTGGTGTATCTCCACGAAAAGGAGGTCTTCCATCTGGACATCGAGCCCGCAAATGTGATGGTCCGCCCAGATGGAGTGATCACCCTGATCGGCTTCTCCAATGCGGTCGAGCGCGAGGTTCCCAGGCAAGTGCGACCAGCCACCCCGCTCTCCTACCTGCCCCCCGAGTGGCCCGAGCTCGCCCGACCCGAGCTGGCCGATCTCTATGCAACCGGGGCCCTGCTCTATCAGCTCCTCACCGGTGAGCGTCCCTTCGGAGCCCCAGTATATGGCGGCTCATTGACCACAGCGCTGGTGCTCGACGAGAAGAACCGAGCCCCGTTCCTCGATCCAGGTGGGCGGTTCCACGAAGACCTCAGAGCGGTGACTCGGCACCTGACCACAAGAGAACCGGCCGGGCGACTCGCAGATGCTGCGGATGCGCTCGGCCGGCTACAGAGTGTAGAGAGAAGCTACGCTTCTTAGCGTCGGCCACCCCTGCTGCTGGAGCTGCGGTTGCCAGGACGGGCCGCGGGGCGGCTGCTGCTGGAGCTGCGGTTGCCAGGACGGGCCGCGGGGCGGCTGCTGCTGGAGCTGCGGTTGCCAGGACGGGCCGCGGGGCGGCTGCTGCTGCTGGGAACCCTCGAGCGGGAGGCGGGGCGGGCGGCGCTATGACCAGCGCGGCGTGGAGTGGCGGCGCGGCTATGAGGAGCCGACCGCGTCGCTACCCGATGGGAAGGAGCCCAGTAGCCAGAGGAGTAGCTGCGGCCATTCCAGCGCCCGCTGACCCAACTATGACCGGCGCGGTAGGTGCTGCGCCAGTACCCATCGGTGTAGCTCACACCGTCGTAGTAACCACGGACCCAGACGTAGCCGGCGCGGCTGTAGGTGGGCGCCCAGTAGCCGGGAATCCACTGGTCCACGTCCCAGTATCCATCGACCCAGACGTACCCGGAGCGGGGTGCGGGGCGCCAGCTGGGCGACCAGGGATTGATCTGCACCGAGACCGCGGAGCGGCCACCATGGTGAGCCGGGGGGCGTGCCATCGCGGGGACGGCAATGAGGATGGCGAGGAGAGCGGCGGCGAGCTTTCGCATGGGAGAACCTCCGTGGTGTTCCATGGACGGAGCCCCAGGGGCTTCATTCGAAGCTGGGGGATCTTTTCCCCGGACACGGCGATCACAGGCCCAATAGACCTGCTAGAAACGTAGGATTTCGCGGTGACGAATCTCGGCCACCTTGGAGAGCATCTCGTCGACCACGGAGTCGGGTAGCAGCTCGCACACCTGCTCGACCGCTCGGTCGATGAGATCGCCCAGCACGAAGTTGAGCAACGGCCGCTGCTCCTGGTCTGGGCGCTGAGCCAGGTTGTACATGACATCGAGCCCGGGAATGGCGTTGGACTTGACGTTCACGCCATCCAACAGCTTCTGGTAGGCGCGGGGTTTGGCCTCGAGCATATTGCGGAGCTCGGCGATGCCACGCCCCGATCCTTCGGCGTTGTCGAGCTCTGTGAGGATGATGCCGAGCACCCGATTGGCGACGCGGATCTTGTCCAGCCCCTCGTCCAGTGGCAGCGCCTTCTTGGCCATCTCGCCAACCGGCAGGACCTCCGTCGGGTCGTCGGAGCCGAACTCGTGGAGTGAGATCATCGATGGAAAGGAGGGAGTGGACTCGGAACCAACGTACTCCAGCCGGGACTGGCCGAGGGAGATCACATCGCCATCGTGCAGCTCTCGGGCGCCCTCGAGAGGCACACCGTTGAGCGAGGTGCCATTGGAGGAGCCGGCATCGAACACGTAGACCTTTCCGTCGCGCTTCTCGAGCTTGCAGTGGACCCGAGACAGGCTGGCATCTACCGAGATCTGGAAGTCGCAGGTCCGCCCTCGTCCGATGCTGAACAAGTCGACCGTGAGCGCCACCGGCCGACCGTGGCGGGTCCCGTCGTCGTAGATCAGGACCGGAGCACCCATCGGTGTCCCCCAGAGCGCCGCGATATCCTCGGCCGAGGGACGCTTCTTGGGTCGATCGAGCAAGCGGAACCGAAGCATATGCGTGCCGATCACGAATTCGTCCCCGTGAGAGAGGACCCGTTCGATCGGGGGCTCGTCCTCGTCGGGATCGAGGGAGTCCGCACGCTCGATGAGGATGTACTGCGCCCCGTCAAGCACGATCTGGGCGTCGAAGTCGGCCGAGTAGTCGCGAGTCGTTCGAAGCTCTCCCTCCTCCTCGTGGAACACGATCAGCTCACCGACGATGGGCAGGATGTGTTCTGAGCCCTCCTTGGTGTAGAAGACCGCGGCCTTGGCGACGGACTGCCCCGGGGACCCTGGAACCTCGATCTCGAAGGAGAGATCGTCATCCTCCAGATCCTTTCGGGTGACATAGGGCCGGCTGACGGGGAGCCCCCCTTCGATCTGGGGAGGGTCGTCGGCGTCGAAGAGCAGGAAGTCCACTTCGAGATCGCCGATACGAAAACGCTCTCCGCCGAACATCCGCGTGGACTCCAGCGGGTCGTCACCCATCTCGACCGGACCATTCGCCGTGAGGTAGTAGCGGCTCCCGATTCGCTCGAACTCCAGGTGCGCTGCCTGAAGACCGATCATCGGGAGCACGACATCATCGGCGCCATCCGACCCGATCCGCATCGACTCATCCACCCTCACCACTCGCTGTTCTGCGGTATTCGGGGAGAAGATCACCAGGGCGGAGCGCGACTTCTCTGGGCTCTCCGGATCTTCTGATGGCGGAGTGAGCGGAGGCTCGACCGGCTGGGGCCTACGGAGCAGCTTCTTCCAGGCGCTCCCGTGATGAAGGGCCGCGAGGGAGGGACGAACCGACACCGGAGCGTCCGCCTCGAATGGAGGCTCCATCGAGACCACATCGCGATGGTGGGCGGGATCGAAGTCGGGCTCGAATGCCGTCCAGCGGTAGCAACTCCCGACGGAGAATGCGTGCTCGACCGGCCCATCGAACCAGAGCCGGCGCACCGCCTCGATCGGATCTACCCAGGCCGGGAATGCCTCGCCGAGTCGACGAAATAGCTCGGCCCTCACCAGCTGACGCGCCAACATGAGATCGACCATCGCCGAGGCCAGCACGATGGCGTGCTGCCGCTTCACCAGCGCGAGGACCTCCGGGCCCATCGGATCGAGCTTCATCCACGCCTCGATCGCGGGCGGATGGAGCAGGGCGCAGAGCAGACGCGCGAGCGCCTCGTGGGGGGTCATACGGACCGGAGCGGCCACCAACCACGGCTGGTCGAGGACCACAGCCTCGGGCAGGCTGCCCATATTCCCCGATAGAGCGACCTTGGCCTTGCCCCACCAGGCTCGGATCTCATCGGCGTCCAGTTCCAGCGCCCGGTTGTAGTAAGTGGAGGCCTTGATCAAGTCTCCCTCGAGCCATGACAGGTCGCCCAGCTTGACCACCGCCTCGACCAGTGCGGGCTCGTTGGCGGCGCTCTCATACGACTTCAGCAGACCGAGGTAGGCCATCCGGGCCTCCTCCCACTTGCCGAGATCAAAGGACAGCTGGCTGGCATGGCGCAGCGTGGGAAGGTGCGCGGGATTGAGATCGAGCGCGGCTTCCAGGCAGAGCTGGGCCCCCCGAGGCCGGTCGTTTCGCAACAACACCGAGGCGTAGTCGATATTGTCCGCGACCCGAAGCTCTACCGACTCCCCGTCGCGGCCCCGTTCCTCGTGGGGGGCGAGGCGCCCGTACAGCGCGAGCGCCCGGTCGTCCCGGCCTGCCCGCGCATGGTGCCGCGCCAGAAACCGGAGGGCCTCGCGATGCTCGGGATCTCTCAGCAGGACACGGAGCAGAATAGCGGCCGCTTCTTCGTGGTGGTTGTGGGCATAGAGCGCCACCTGGGACGCCTTGAGGAGCAGCCGAACCGCCTCGTCCTCGTCCTCGAGGGCCTCGGCTCTCTCGATCATGAGCGCCACGACCTGGCGCCACTCTCCGCGGGCTGAGCGAATTCGCTCCAGACGCTCGGCGAGATCCGAGGCCCCAAATCCACCCGCGACCGCACGCTGGAGCCAGAGCAAGGCCCCCTGAGTGTCTGCAAGCCGGTCCATGCACACCGTGCCGAGCTGGTAGGCGAGCTCGGGCTGGCCCTCGGTCAGGGTGTAGCCGTAGATGTCACGGCCATACTGGACAAACGAGGCCCAGTCTTCGCAGTCCTCCGCGCGGCTGACGAGAAAGCTCAGGGCCTCTGCCGCCTGCCCTCGGTGGGTGTGGTGCTCCAGCACTTCTTGCCACGCAACCACCGCCGCTTCGTCGTCCTCGAGCTGGTCCGTGCGCACCCGAGCGACCTCGAGGAGCAGAGAGAGCGTTGGCGGGGTGGATTCCATCGCCCGCTCGTGCAGTGCCTCTGCAAAGCCCGCCCAGTCCCCCGTTCTCTCCGTGATTCCGCGCAACAATTCGAGTGCATCGGCCTGAGACAGCGCGTCTCCATCGGTGAGGACCTCGCGTAGCAGCAGCCGAGCCTCGGCGTCGTCGCCCGCGGCGATGAGCGTGCGCGCCAAGTTGAGCAACAGCGCGACCGGCCGGCCTTCACCTCGGGAGAGAAGCTCGCGCAGGTGCTCTGCGGCGACCCCAAAGCGCCCCGTCATGGCAGCCGCCTCGCCCAGAGTTCGGACCAGATCCTCGTCCGAGAGCAGGCCCTCTACGAACTTGTCGACCGAGGAAGTGCGGGCTTGTGGATCCCAGTCGAGGGCCTGGAGCAGCGTGCGCTTCACCGCATCGCCGACCTCGAGGCCCTCTACCAGACGCTCTGGGCTTCGAAGCACCCAGAACGGGAGTGCTGAGCCATGAAGCGCGAACAAGGTGGTCATGGCGAGGGCGTATACATCCGACGAAGCGGTGGGAGTGGCCGTTGGATCCTGGGTCTCTGGCGCCAGGTAGAGCGTATCGCTCGCGTCATTCACGTCGCGTGCGGGGGAGAAGTCGGCCAGGACAGCGGCCCCATCCGCGGCAAACAGCACATTGGAGGGCTTTACGTTGCGATGCAGCAGGCCGGCAGCATGGCCATGCTCCAGCGCGCGTGACACATCGAGCACGGTCTGCACCGCGCGAGCCACCGTAAAGTCGCCGGCCGCCACCACATCTTCGAGGCTACCGCCATCGAAGAAGCCACGGACAAAGTAGGGGAAGCCCTGGTCGGTCCCACCGGGGTCGATGATCCGCGCCACATGTGCATGCTCGACATCCGCGAGGGTGCGCGCCATCTCGAAGAAGTGCCCCAGCACGTCGGGATCCTGAACGAACTGAGCATGGAGCACCTTGACCGCGACGATCTCGCCACTCTCGCGGTCCCGGGCCCTCCAGACCGATGCCAGCGGGCCGTGGCCGACATTCTCGAGGAGGCGGTAGAGGCCGTTGCCGAGTGTCTCGCCGACCGACAGCTGGGGACCGCTTCGCATGGCTCCTGCGGTGCGCTTGATCGCAGCCGATAGCCCTCGGACCCCTCGCACTGTGGCCTTGAGCGCGTGCAGCCCCTCGATGCGTTCTGCGAGCACTGCGAAGCTGGGGCTGGCGTAGTTGGGGACATCCTGGTGCACCCGCACCGATGGCTCGCTACCGCCCTCGAGCAGCGCCAGGATCTTGGCTGCGACCTCGGCCGCGGGCTCGTCTTCGGTCGCGACGACCGGCCCCTCTGCCAGCGGGCAGCCGCCGTAGCGCGTGGGCGCGACCACCCACAGAAGCAGGGCCGCGTCCCGTGCGAGCACCGCGAAGGACTCCTGGGAGAAGGCCCAGTCCGAGGCATGAAGCCACGGCGACATGAGCACGACCACCCGGTCGGCGTCGCGGACCGCCGGATCGAGATCATCGCCGAAGGTTTTGGAGGGAACCCCCATGATCTTCCGCCGAGTCACCGATGCCCCGCTGCTCTCGAGCGCCTTGACCAGCGCGGTAGCCAATGCGTCGTTCTGCCTCGCGTGCACGACCGCGACCTTGAAGCCCGCCTTCGATCCCATGTACCCAAGCTCCCGTCAGATGCCATCGAACGGGCGCATCATGCCACGGACCTGTCAGAGGCGTCGTTTTCTCGGAGTAGGTGGGCTGGATGGTGCCTGCAATGCCGCGAGCTTCTGCGCGTGCTCCTCGTCGGTCAGCAGCCCCTCGGCGCGCAGACGATCGAGCAAATCCCGCTTGGAGGGCTCCGGCCCCATCGACGGGCTTGGCGCGGGACCCGCGTCTGCGCGCCGAGGCGGCGGCACCTCGGGGCGCACCTCGTCTGGATCGCCCGCCCCATCCCCTGAGAAATTCCGACCGATCTCCTTCATCTTGCCACGGGCTACGTTCCCAAGCCTCTTGAACACACTCATCACACTCTCCTTGACCAGAATAGCCCGGCGCGGGTGCTATGATGCGCCCATGGAGTCGCAGGGCCACGGTCTGCCGAACAGTCCGGACAAAAGACAATTCTCCATCAAGTCCTGCCTCGGACGCGGCGGATTCGGAGAGGTGTACCGCGCGTCCATGACCAACGCGACCGGCCTCGAGACCGAGGTAGCGGTCAAGCTGCTGCACCACGATCTCGAACACGATTCCCAAGCTGTGCAGCGTCTTCGCGACGAGGGGCGCATGCTCGGAGCCCTGGTCCATCCGTCCATCCTGCGGATCTACGACTTTGTCGTCCTCGACTCCCGGGTCGGGCTCGTCATGGAGTACGTCGAGGGGCAGGATCTCGCCAAGTGCATCCGCGGCGAGAACACCATGCCGCCCAGGGCTGTGGTCGCCGTGTTCGGCCGCGTCTCCGACGCACTCCGCGCCGCGTGGAACTCTCTGGCTCCGGGGACCGAGTCTCCACTCCATCTCATTCACCGAGACATCAAGCCCCAGAACATCCGCATCGGCACCCAGGGCGACGTCAAGTTGCTCGATTTTGGGGTCGCGCGCGCTTCGAATGTGGGCCGGGAAGCCCAAACAAATACCGGGCATATGGTGGGCAGCTACCTGTATATGGCGCCAGAGTGTCTGCTGGAGAACAGCTTCAGCCAGGCCTCCGACATCTTCGCCCTCGGGGTGACGCTGTACGAGTCCCTCGCCCACAAGCGTCTGTTCAAGGACCACTCCCTCCGCGAGCTCTACGTCAAGGTCCTTCGCGAAGACGAGTACTCCGAGTACATCACCGAAGCCCTCGACGAGCTGGACGCCCCAGAACCCATCCTCGAGATGCTCCGGCAGATGCTCGATCGCGATCCAGCGAAGCGGCCCGATGCATCCGAGATCAGCGCCCGATGCGAGGATCTCACCGAGATCTTGCCCGGTCCCACCCTTCGCCGCTGGTGCAAGAACCGCACCTGGCCCGCGGTCAACGAGGTCGAGGGCATGCTCGACGGGCGCACGATCACCGAAGCCACCATGGCCGCTGGGCTCATGCCCGATCTCGGACAGGCCCAGCCCACCGGGTCGCGAAGACGGCTCGACTGGAGCATGGTGTTCGGCACCGTCGGCACGATCGGCATGCTGTTCGGGATCGCATTCGCCATCTTGGGGATGGGCACGGTCGGCCTGGCCCTCGCGCTACGTGGGTCGGTGGGACGCGCCATCGATCAGACCACCTACACCCCCACGATGCGCAAGATCCCAAGCTACCGCGGCCAGCTCCGGCCCAAGCGAACTGAGACCGGTCGTGCCAAGGTCGCGCCAGATGGCACGACCGTTCCCATGCCCGCCCCTCGCCAGAAGACGATCCTCAACCTCGACACAGACTTCCAACTTAGGCTCTACAAGTCAGGTAGAACCTATCGTCACCTCGACCGCGTTGGCCCAGGGACCTACACGATTCAGGTGGATTGGGGCGGCGGCTACTCCCGCATCGGCACGGTTCGGGTAAGTTCGGGCAGGCGCAACGTGACCGTGACCTGCAACCGCTTCAAGAGAACCTGTGATGTCCAATAGGGCGCGCGCCCTCGCCGCATCCCTTGCAACCCTCCTCTCCACGCCCGCTCTGGCCCAGTCCTGCGACACTCCTATGTCCGTCACAGAGCTGCGAGAGATCGTGGGCGACGCGGTGGCGGCCATCGATCAGGAGGACGCGGCCAAGCATCGCGGCGCCCAGCTCGCCCTCGAGGAGAGGCTCCCCTGCCTGGACGAGCAGCTGCCCTCCCGGGCGTGGGCGGACTATCTCGTGACCGAGGCCATGATCCGGCACGCAGACGAGCTGTCGGACTGGCAGACGCCGCTGCAGCTCGCCCTCGAGCTGGTGCCCGGTCATCCCGATGTTCCCGGGTGGATGTTGGATGAGTACACCGAGCCAGATGCCCCTCCGGGCGAGCCCATTCCCCTGCCATCCGGTGTGGTCATCGCGATCGATGGCCGGGTCGTCGTCGGGGCGATCCCGCCCTTGGCGGGTCTTCATGTGGTGCAGATCGTAGAGGGAAGCAAGTGGAAGTCGATGCTCCTCAAGGGCCGTCCCTTCCCAGCCGAATGGCTCGCCTCCCCAGAGGAGCCCGCTCGTCCCGTCACAGAAGCCCTCGCGAGCTGGGGCAGCCTCGGCCTCACCATCGGATTCGGCTCCTGGAGCCAGCGTCCCCCCGGCGCGGTCGATCCCATGATCCTGGACGCCAAGAGCTTTCCGGGGGCATCCGTCGGGCTCGCCGGACACGGACAGCAGCAGATCACGGGTCCCGTCAGCGTGTTCTGGACCCTGGACGGATCTCTCCAGAGCTCGCCCCCAAGCGCAGGTGCGGATTCCGGGAAGCGGATGGTCCCCTTCGGGAGCGGGTTCGCCGGGGCCGCACTATTCGATCAACCCCTCAGCATCTGGCTCGGAGGGGGGGCCCTCACGACCCGCATCTCGACCTTCTCCGGAGAGGAGTACATCGTCCTCCCCCACTACCTCGTCGGCGTCAGCTACCGATCGGCCGAACCGCTCGCCCTGGACGTGTTCGTCGGAGGGGGCTGGGGCCCGTGGGGGAGCCACTTCCAGGCGCGTACCGGGGCCACCGTGGTCGATCTCGGGCCAGTCGGGCTTCGGGTGGGGGGACATGCGACCTTCGCCGACGCGACCCTGCTCAACTTCGCTGCCCCCGGTCAACCCGATCTGGTGGGGAGGGCGACCCGCTGGGAAGGGGGCATCGACCTGGGAATTTCTTGGGGGGTTCGCCCATGATCAGTCTGCTCGTGTTCCTGGGTTGCAGCATTTTCGAGCCCCCGCCGGTGCGCCCTCCCATCGCAGCACCCACCGCGATCACCACCGGTCGCACCAGCGTCCTGGTGGTCATGCTCGACACCGTTCGCGCCGATCATCTCGGACTCTATGGCTACAAGATCGGCACCAGCCCCAACCTGGACGCGTTTGCCAAGAGCAGCGTGGTCTTCGACCAGCACATCGCCAATAGCAGCTGGACCCGGCCGTCCATGGGCTCCGTCTTCACCGGTCTCTACCCGCACACCCTGGGCCTCTACGAGGAGAGGTACGACCGCCTCGATCCCGAGTTCACCCTGCTCTCCGAGCGGTTCCGCGATCACGGCTACGTCACCCTGGGCGTCACATCCAACCCCAATATGAACAACGTGTTCGGATTCAACCAGGGCTTTGACGCCTACGGCGAATCGGGTGTGGTGTTCAAGTGGATGCAGGACACCGCCAAGCGCGGAAAGCATCAGTGGTCCAAGTTCTACCCCCTCGAAGACGCGACGGTGATGACCGATCGGGCCCTGGCCATGCTCGACGCCCACGCCGACCGGCTGGTCGACACCCCGTTCTATCTACAGGTCGTGTACATCGATCCCCACTACCCCTACACCCAGCCGCCAGCCCACGAGGCCGCGGTCAAGGGGTCCAAAAAACCCGGCTACGATGGTGGAATCCACTATATCGACACTGAACTGAACCGGTTGTTCGAGCAGATGGAGGAGCGAGGCCACCTCCAAGACACCCTCATCCTCATCACCGGCGACCACGGCGAGGGGCTGTGGAGCCACCCCGGCGTCCCCAACTCGGCCTGGCATGGCAACACGCTGTACGACTCCGTGCTCCACGTCCCGATGATCGTCTCCCACCCAACGCTCGAGCCCAAGCGCATCGGCGAGCTCAGCCAAGGGCTCGACATCGTGCCCACCGTAGCCGGCTTGCTCGGCTGGGAGCCCACCGACGATCTACCCGGCTCCAGCCTCGCGCCGTCCATCCTTGGCGACGGGCCCGTCCCCCCCGATCGCATCGTGTTCAGCGAGACCGACTTCCGGCAGAACCGCAAGTACAGCGCCCGAACCGCCACCCACAAGCTCATCCGGAACGACGATGTGCAGCTCTTCGCGAAGGGCATCTTCGAGGGCAAGGCGCTCACCGGCTTGGACCGCAAGCAGATCGCTGGAGGGCTCCCCGAAGAGTTCTACGACCTCGAGGCGGGCGCCGAGCTCCCCCGCTTCAGCAAGCCCGGCGGCCCCGAAGCAGATCGGCTGCGCCGGGCCCTGGCCGACTGGGAGGCGGCCTACCCCAGGCGCCCAGCCAGCCAGCACGACCCCAAGGATCTGCTCACCCAACCCGACGGGACCACTGTTCGCGATGGATCCGGGGGCGAGGTCGAGCTCGACGAGGCCACCAAGAACGCCCTCAAGGCGCTGGGATATCTCGACGAATAGCACGGCTCGAGGGAAGGCCGATCCAACAGCGATCAGCCTCCTCGCTCCAGGTCCGTGTACCAGACGGTGCATCTCCAGCCCCGCGACCCCTTGGAAATCCATCAAGAGCGCCGAGTCGGCAGGAATATTTCGCCGAGAACTCCGGTTCGAGCGACGAAGCGTAGCATTGCCACGTGAGGAGCGGAGGACCAAGTTCTCGGTGAAATAGGCCGCCGAATCGGTGTCCTCAGCGGCTCACGGTCCAGTCCAGACGCTTCCCGCCACCGGATTGATACGTTCCAGAGAGTGTGCTGCCGTTGAGGCGGCCGGTGAACACGAACTCGGCCGCGCGGAGGGATACCACTCCATCGGGGGTGACGGTGCCGGTGAGCTTCTCGCTACGCGAGCCACCCGGACCTGGAAACACGACGTTTCCGCTGATGATTCCGGATGTGGTTCCAGACGAGATATCCATTCGGAGCGGTCGTCGAGCCGCCTTGCCGGACCAAGCCCCACCGAGCTCGGGGGGTTGGGCGACCGGAGCGGGCTCGGGCGGCGGTGCGACAGCAGCCACCGGAACGGGCGCAGGTAGCACGACTGTGGGTTCTGGTGGCGCCGGGCTTGGGACCTCTACGGGCTCGGGAAGAACGGGAGTGGGAGCGACGGGCTCGGGGACGGCGACCTGAGGGGCAGGGACGGTCGGAGCGGGCGCCGTCGGAGCGGGCGCCGTCGGAGCGGGCGCCGTCGGAGCGGGCGCCATCGGAGCGGGCGCCGTCGGAGCGGGCGCCGTCGGAGCGGGCGCCGTCGGAGCGGGCGCCGTCGGAGCGGGCGCCGTCGGAGCGGGCGCCGTCGGAGCGGGCGCCGTCGGAGCGGGGGTCTCCACGGGCTGGGGAACAACCGGATCTCCCAACATCGCGTCGCCTAGAACCGCTGCACCGAGGCCCCCCACGACTGCGAGCACCAGTCCCCCCGCGGCCAGGGCCCCGAGCACGAGCCACACACCCCGTCCCCCCTCGGATGTGCGCTCCTGAGTTGGGGGGGCATCTACAGAGGGGAGCAGGGTGGGCCGCGGGGGCTCATCGGCCCGGGAGAGAGCGGTGGTGCTCCCCGAGAGCGACAGCGTTCCCGTGAGAACCTGTCCCTCGACCATGGCCTGCAGAGCGGGATTTTCGGAGTACAGCGCCGCCGCGAAGGAACGACAATCCGAAAAGCGCTCTGCGGGATCCTTGGCCATGGCCTTGGTGAGCGCCTCCTGGACATGACTCGGCGTCTCCGCCACCCAGGTCGCGAGGGGGCGTGGAACGACGGTCATGGTGGAGGCCACCTCGAGCACCCCCGCCTCATTCGCGAAGGCCCGTCGCCCGGTGATCAGCTCGTAGCAGATGGCTCCGAGAGCGAAGATATCCGCGCGGGCGTCGATCGTGGAGGAGTCCTGGATCTGCTCTGGGGCAAGGTATCCCGGCGTGCCCATCGTGGAGCCGACAGCCGTGGAGCCGCCCGCAACATCGGCGACCACCTTGGCGATGCCGAAGTCGGTGACCTTGGGGAGCAGCCCGCGGGCCGAGAGCGCGAGCAGCACATTGGCGGGCTTGAGATCCCGATGGGTGACGCCGGCATCGTGGGCCGCCGTGACCGCCGAGAGGATCGGCGCAAACAGCTCGAGCCCAAGCTCCAGACCGAGGCCGCCCTTCTCTGTGAGGAGCTCCTCCAGGGACTGGTTGTCCACGTACTCCATCAGCAACCCGAACTGCCCGTCGTGGCGCACCAGATCGGTGACCGCCACGATGTTGGGGTGGTTGAGCTGGGCTTGGATTCGCCCCTCGAGCATCAGCCGGTCTGCGAGGGATTTCTTGCGCCAGGACAGCAGCTTGAGCGCGTGCAGGCTGCCCAGATCGATATGCCGCACCCGAAATACCTGGGCGAGGCCGCCCTCTCCGATGAGAGCCTCGACCTCGAAGCGGCCGTCGATGATTTCTCCTGGCTCGAGCAACGGGCTTCCCTGGGGTGGATGGGTCAGCACAACCCTATCAACTGCAGACGGATACGGTCGCCGCCATGATTCGGTTTCTTTGGACTCCCACAATCTTGCCACGGGACCGCAAACCCCGATTCACTCGAGTCCGGTCACGACTTCGATCTCGCCGTGCAGCATCCGGTGGACCGGACAGCGGTTGGCGATCTCGAGCAGCCGTGCCCGCTGGGAGTCGTCGAGCGCACCCTCGATGCCTATCTCACGGGTGAAACGATGGGTTCGACCGGCCCCAGGAGGCCCGGACGCCTCGTGTCGGACATGGACCAAGACCCCAGTGAGCGGCCACTTCTTGCGATCGGCGTACATCCGCAGGGTCATCGACGTGCAGGCCCCGAGGCCCGCGGACACGAGCTCGAAGGGTGAGGGGCCGGTGTCGGTCCCGCCTACGGCCACCGGCTCGTCTGCACGGAGGCGGTGGAGCCCATGGGCAACGACCTCCGTAGCGAAGCCGGAGTCTCCGGTGTAGACCTCGACATCGTCTCGGTGGACTGCCCTGTGGGGCGTCACGGGTTCGAAGGCGTATCGGGACGCCCAGCTCGCGATCACCTCGCCTGCATAGACCGAATCCTCCGGTCGGCTCAACAAATGGTCGGCCCCATCGAGGCTGACGAAGCTCTTGGGGTGCCGGGCGGCCTGGAACAGCTTGCGGGCGTGCTCGATGCCCACCGTGGTGTCCTGGGGAGAGTGCAGAACCAGCAGCGCCCGTCCCAGGCCGCTCAGCCCCTCCAACAGCCCATGCCCAGTGAGGTCATCGACAAAGGCCTTGTCGATGCAGAACTCCCGACCCGCCAGCTTGACCACCGCAGAGCCATCGGCTCGGACCTGCTCGGCGTCCAGCAGATGCTCCACATGGGCCGGGTCCGAGGGAGCCCCGATCGTCGCGACCGCCTTGCAGCTATGAATCCGCGCCGCTGCCATGAGCGCCGCGGCTCCACCGAGGGAGTGCCCCACCAGCAACCCGACCGGGGCGACGTTCTCGGCCAGCCACTCCGCCGCCGCGAGCAGGTCGCCGATATTGGAGCTGAAGGAGGAGTCCACCAAGGCCCCGCCCGACTCCCCCAGCCCGGTGAAGTCGAAGCGCAGGGTCGCGACCCCCTTGGCCGCCAGGGCTTCGGTGATTCCCCGGGTGGCTCGCAGGTCCTTGCTGCAGGTGAAGCAGTGGGCGAAGAGTGCAACCCCTCGAATCCGTCCGACGGGCCGATGCAGGCGACCGACCAGCCCGTGGCCGGTCGGGGATGTGAACTCGACGCGCTCGGACGGACGGGACATCTTACCTCCAGGAGTGCCTAAGTAGTCGAATTCACCGGTCCTGTTACGGTGCAGCGATTCGTTGTCCTCCCCGGCCCAATCAGATCGGTTACGTCGCGGGCCCGGAGAAATGATGAACGCAGTCCTCACCCTCACTCGATCGACGATCGGAAAGAAGGTCGTGATGGCGTCTACGGGCGCAATCATGGTCGGCTGGCTGACCGCTCATATGCTCGGCAACCTCCAGGTCTTCCTCGGCGAGGAGGTCCTCGACCGCTACGGCGAGCTCATCCAGAGCCAGGTCGAGGTCCTGTGGGTCATGCGCATCGCCCTGCTCGGAATCCTCGTCTCCCATGTGGCCAGCGCCATCGCCCTCGCCACCCAGGCGCGGGCCGCTCGCTCGGTCGGCTACGCCGGCGGTCGGGCCACCCAGGCCAGCACCCCCGCCGCGCGCTCCATGCGCTGGGGTGGGCTGGTCATCCTGCTCTACCTCATCTTCCACATCGCCGACCTCACCGCCGGCATGTCGTGGGCCAACCCCGCCTACCAGTACGGAGAGGTCTACCACAACCTCACCTCCTCGCTGCAGCGGCCCCCCATCGCTGGGCTGTACATCGTGGCCAGCCTGGCCCTCGCGATGCACCTCTACCACGGCGTCTACAGCATCTTCCAGACCCTCGGCATCAACCAAATCGGCGACCGCGATGCCGCCCGTCAGGCCGGCTTGTTCTTCGCCGTGCTCGTCGGCGGCGGCAATATCCTCATCGCCCTCGCCATCGTGACCCGCATCGTCGGAGGGGTGACCCCATGACCCTGAATCTCGAATCCAAAGTCCCCGACGGCGACATCGAAACCGCCTGGAGCCGCCACCTCCAGAAGATCCGTCTGGTCAACCCCGCCAACAAGCGCAAGTACCACGTGATCGTCGTGGGAACCGGGCTCGGTGGGGCCTCGGCCAGCGCCACTCTGTCAGAGCTGGGCTACAAGGTCAGCGCCTTCAGCTTCCACGACAGCCCCCGCCGCGCCCACTCCATCGCGGCCCAGGGCGGGATCAACGCCGCCAAGAACTACCAGAACGACGGCGACTCGGTCTACCGGTTGTTCTACGACACCGTCAAGGGCGGTGACTTCCGCGCTCGCGAAGAGAATGTGTACCGACTGGCCCAGGTCAGCGTCGATATCATCGACCACTGCGCTGCACAGGGTGTGCCCTTCGCTCGGGAGTACGGCGGGCTGCTCGCCAACCGCTCCTTTGGCGGGGCCCTGGTCTCTCGCACCTTCTACGCCCGGGGCCAGACCGGCCAGCAGCTCCTCCTCGGGGCCTACCAGGCGCTCTCCAAGGAGATCGCCCGCAAGAATATCACCATGCACTCCCGCGAGGAGCTGCTCGACATCGTGGTCATCGACGGGCACGCCAAGGGCATCATCACCCGCAACCTCATCACCGGGAAGATCACCCGCCACGCCGCCGATGCGGTGGTGCTGGCGACCGGTGGCTATGGCAACCTGTTCTACCTCTCCACCAACGCGCGGGCGTCCAACGTCACCGCCTCGTGGCGGGCCTACAAGCGGGGTGCGGGCTTCGCCAACCCCTGCTTCACCCAGATCCATCCCACCTGCATCCCCGTCATGGGCGACCACCAGAGCAAGCTCACGCTCATGTCGGAGTCCTTGCGAAATGATGGCCGGGTGTGGGTCCCCAAGAAGAAGGACGACTTCCGGCCTGCCAGCCAGATCCCGGAGTCCGAGCGCGACTACTACCTCGAGCGCATCTACCCCACCTTCGGCAACCTCGTGCCCCGAGACGTGGCCAGCCGCGCCGCCAAGCGCATGGTCGACGAAGGTCACACCGTCGTGAAGGGCGGCTCGGGTGTGTACCTCGACTTCGCCGACGCCATCAAGCGCCTCGGCAAGGACAATGTCGCCGACAAGTACGGCAACCTGTTCGAGATGTACGAGCGCATCACCGGCGACTCGCCCTACGAGCATCCGATGAAGATCTTCCCCGCCGTGCACTACACCATGGGCGGGCTCTGGGTCGACTACAACCTCAGCACCACCCTGCCGGGCTTGTACGCCATCGGCGAGTGCAACTTCAGCGACCACGGGGCCAACCGCCTCGGTGCGAGCGCGCTCATGCAGGGCTTGGCCGACGGCTACTTCGTGCTGCCCTACACCATCGGCGACTACCTCGCGACCCAGTCCTATGGCTTCACCGACACCAACCACTCCGCCTTCTCCGAGGCCGAAGACCAGGTGAACAAGAAGGTCGACACGCTGCTCTCCATCAAGGGCACGCGCTCTCCCAACAGCTTCCACCGCGAGCTCGGCAAGATCATGTGGGAGCACTGCGGCATGGCGCGCACCAAAGAGGGGCTCGAGGCCGGGCTGGCCAAGCTGCCGCCCCTCAAGGAAGCCTTCTACAGCGACCTGGCCGTTCCCGGAACCGGGGCCGCCCTCAACCAGGCCCTCGAGCGCGCCGGCCGCATCGCCGACTTCATCGAGTTCGCCGAGGTGAAGATGACCGATGCGCTCACCCGTGAAGAGTCCTGCGGCGGTCACTTCCGCGAGGAGTACCAGCACCCCGACGGCGAGGCCAAGCGCGACGACGAGAAGTTCAGCCACGGCGCCGTGTGGGAGTACACCGGCGAGGGCAACGCCCCCATCCGCAACGAGGAGCCCTTGAGCTTCCGCTACGTCAAGCCCAGCACACGGAGCTACAAATGAGGCACCGATTCGGCGGCCTATCGGCCCGAGTGCTTGTTCCTTCACTCCTCGCGTACGAAAAGTACGCTTCGTCGCTCGAAACCGCGCCCTCGAGCCGATATGCCTGCCGACTCGGCGCCTTTATGCAATCGGCTCCGGGTGGGTTCCGAACCCTGTGCAAAGGGTCCAACAACTGGCGCAATGCAGGGCAGGCGACTGCCCGGGGAGCTGAAGGGTGGAACAAATGAAGGTCACACTGCGAATTTGGCGGCAGGACGGGCCCAAGGCCAAGGGCGGCTTCCAGGACTACAGCGTCGAGGTCATCCCCGAGATGAGCTTCCTCGAGGTCCTCGATGTGCTCAACGAGAAGCTCATCGTCGAGGGCGGCGAGCCCGTGGCCTTCGAGCACGACTGTCGCGAGGGCATCTGCGGCTCCTGCGGGGCCATGGTCAACGGCCGCGCCCACGGCCCCACCGACCGCAGCACCCTGTGCCAGCTACATATGCGCTCCTTCAAGGACGGCGACACCATCACCATCGAGCCCTGGCGCGCCGAGGCCTTCCCCATCATCAAGGACCTGGTGGTCGACCGCAGCCCCTTCGACCGCATCATCCAGGCCGGCGGCTTCGTCAGCATCCGCACCGGCGCGGCCCAGGACGCCAACGCCACGCCCATCGGCAAGATCCTCTCCGATCACGCCTTCGATGCCGCGGGCTGCATCGGCTGCGCGGCCTGTGTCGCCGCCTGCCCCAACGCCAGCGCTTCACTGTTCACCTCCGCCAAGCTCTTCCACCTCAACAGCTTGCCTCAGGGCCAGGTCGAGAGGGCCGAGCGCACCGTGGCCATGGTCGAGCAGATGGACGCCGAGGGCTTTGGCTACTGCACCAACCACGGCGAGTGCGAGGCGGTGTGCCCCAAGGGCATCACCATCAACAACATCGCCGCCATGAACCGCGACCTGCTGCGGGCCACCTTCCTCGGCAAGTAGATGAAGCCCCTCGACGCCGCGCTTGCCGCCGCTCGGGGAGAATCACTGGCTGTAGCGGGTCTCGATCCGGGTGAGCTGCTCCAGGTGCTCCGGCGCCACAAGCTCATCTCCTATGGGCGTTGCCTGGAGCTGAGCCCAGAGCAGCGTGCGCTGATTGCCCCATCCTGGCGGGCCTCCAGCGCTCAAGCTCTCATCCAGGCGGCCGAGCGGGATCGGCTGCTCGGGGGCCTGGCCGAGCAGCAGATCCCGGCGCTGGCCTACAAAGGCGTCGTGCTCCAGGAGTGGCTGACCGGGCGGCTCGATGGGCGGGATAGCGAGGACCTGGACCTGTGGGTCCCGCCTCTGCTCTTCCGTCGGACCCTGCGCTGGCTGGTCTCCGTTGGCTACACCCTGGCATTCGAGCTCAGCCTCGAAGACCTGAACGCGCATCCCTTGCCCAGCGAGCTGCTGCTGCTGCACCCGGGCGGCATGCACCTGGATGTGCACCAGCGCTTCTTTGCTCCCCACTATGCCCTCGATGCAGCCGAAACGGTGTTGCAGAAGAGGGCGATCGGCGGTCTCGACGATGCGAGCACCGCCTGGCTGGTCGCTCTAGGGGCGGCGAAGGACACCTGGGGAGCCTTGCGCCACCTCGCCGATCTCGCCGCCGCAGTGGAGCGCGTCGATGCCGGTGAGCTGACGAGCCTCGCCGATCGCACCCACACCCGGAAGCTGCTCGATATCGGGGTTCAGCTGGCGAGCCGGTGGGTGCGGCCGATTCCCTGGCCCGCCCGCTACCCGCTGCCCAGCGGAGTCGACGCCGCCCTGCTCGCCGAGCACGAGCTCCCGCTGGTTTCGCGGGGCCGGATCTACCTCTCAGCGCGGGAGCGATGGCAGGATCGCGCCGCGTATATGGCGCGGCTGCCCTTCAAGGTCTCCGCCCTCGATCTCGGACACGGCGGTCGGTTGGGGCGCACCGCCCATCGGCTCCGCAGGCTGGTGCGGGATCATGGCGTGAAAGGGCTGGGTTCCGCGTTATCTGGGAGCGTCCGGAGGGAAGATGGCTGAGCGGGATCCCCTACTGAGAGAGCTCCAGTTCCTGGGCATCGACGAGACCACGGTCGAGCTGCTGGCCTTGCTGCCGCTCATCCAGGTCGCGTGGGCCGATGGCGAGGTCCAAGAACAAGAGCGCGAGCTCATCCTCGACCTGGCCACCAGCCGCTACCACCTGGGCGCCGAGGCCCGCACCATGCTGCAGAACTGGCTCACCCACGCCCCGTCCGAGCAATACGTCGCACGGGGCCGCACCGCCCTGCTGGCCCTGGCTCACGAGCGCGAGGACTTCGACATCGACTCCAGCAAGCTCGACGATGTGGTCGAGTTCTCCAAGGCCGTGGCCGCGGCATCCGGTGGCTTCCTGGGCTTCCGCAGCGTCGACGCCGAGGAGTCCTCGGTGCTCGAGGAGATCGCCGAGGCCCTGCACATCAGCGGGGCCAAGGTCGCCGCCGACCTGTTCGGCGCGGACGAAGAGCTCACCGATGACGCGACGGACGTGAAGACAGCAGAGCAGATGGCGCAGATCCGCGAGTCCGCCCATCTCGCCCGGGCTCCTCAGCCCCGCGAGCTATCCGGAGAGGCCCTGGCCGACCTGATCCACCACGGCACCGATGGGGCCACCAACTTCCCCATGGACGAGCACGGTCTGTCCATCGGCCGCAGCGCGGTCAACGATGTGCAGATCCCCCACGACGGGCAGATCTCCCGGGTGCATGCGCGGATCGTGTACGAAGATGGTAAGTTCTACGCGGAAGACAACGACACCACGAATGGCACCTGGGTGAACGGGGAGCGGGTGGTGAAGCGGCGTCTGTTCGGGGGCGAGCAGATCGCGGTCGGTGACGCGCACTTTACGTATCTGGGGCGGTAGTGGGCTCCGTCATTGGACTCATCGTCATCCTCGCGATGGCGTACATCATCATCATCGCCGGCGCGAGTGCGTACGAGATCACCGGTCTCGACCGCAACCAGGCCGTGTTCCAGTCGCTCTCTGCCTTCACCGGCACGGGCTTCACCACCCTCCAGGCCGAGAAGGTGGTCGAGCACAAGACCCGTCGTCAGATCACCATGACGCTGATCATCCTCGGCTATGCCGCCGCCGCCACCGTGGTCGCGACCCTGGTGCGCTCGGTTCAGGTACAGACCCTCTACGACGGCCTATGGCACCTGCTCCTGGCCGCCATCGCCGTGGCCATCGCGTATGTATTCTACAGCTCCAATATGGCCTTGCATCTCAACGACTTCATCCGCCGCTGGGTCGCTCGGAGGGTGCACCACGAGCCCGTGCTCCATGACGATCTGTTGAAGTACAAGCCCGGCTTCGGCATCACCCGAATCGAGGTCCCCGCGAAGAGTCGAGTGATCGGCAAGAAGCTGATGGAGCTTCCCCTCAAGGAGCTCCAGCTCCAGATCCTGCTCATCGAGATGGAGGACGATACCGTCGTGGTCCCCGATGGCAACTATCGCATCCAGCCCCTCTCCCACCTGGTGGTATTTGGCCGAATGAGCGCGGTACAAGAGGCATTCTCGCCTACCGCATGAAGAAATACCGCGCCGATATCGATGGCTTACGAGCCATCGCCGTGCTCCCCGTGCTCCTCTTCCATGCGGGCCTGCCTGGCTTCTCCGGTGGCTTCGTCGGGGTCGATGTGTTCTTCGTGATCTCGGGCTTCCTGATCACCGGCATCATCGCCCGGGGCGTGGACGAGGGCCGGTTCTCCATCCTCCGTTTCTACGAGCGCCGGTTCCGCAGGCTGCTGCCAGCGCTCTTCGTGGTGATGTTCTTCACCACCCTGCTGGCCTGGCCCATCCTGTCGCCCGAACAGCTCGAGGGCCATGGCGAGCAGCTCGGTGCGGCCAGCCTATTCTCGTCCAATCTCTACTACTGGCGAACCGAGGACTACTTCGCTCCCGGCGCCGAGGATCTGCTGCTGCTGCACACCTGGTCCCTGGCGGTCGAGGAGCAGTTCTACTTCTTCTTCCCGCCGCTGCTGATGGTGCTCGGGGCGGCCTCAAGGTGGCGCAAGCATGCGCTTGGGCTCGTGGCGATCGGGTCTTTTGTGCTGAGCGTCTACGGCGTCAGCCACCACCCGACCTTCACCTTCTACCTGCTGCCCACCCGGGCATGGGAGCTGATGGTGGGCGGGATCCTGGCGCTCGGTGTGGTCCCGGTGCTCTCCGAGAAGCTGCGCGAATGGGCTGGCTGGATGGGCTTGTTGGCCATTGGCGTCTCGACGCTGTGGTTCACCCGGGCGACTCCATTTCCAGGGCTCGCCGCCGCGCTGCCGGTCTTGGGGACCGCGGGGGTGCTCTGGGCCGGCTCCGGGGAGCAGAGCGCGGTGTCTCGGTTGCTCTCCAACCCGGTGCTGGTGCAGATCGGGAAGATGTCCTACTCGCTCTACCTGTGGCACTGGCCGCTGCTGCTGCTCGCCTCCAAGTATATCGACGCGGGGCTGCCTCAATCGACGGTGTCGGCTGTCGTCGCGCTGACCCTGTCCTTCCCGATCTCCTATGCCTCCTGGAGGTGGGTCGAGAACCCGTTCCGGCATGGGAGCACGAGTCAGAGAGGGGTGTTCGCCGTGGCGGGGTCGTTGACGGTGCTGGGGGCGATGACCGGGGCGCTGCTGATCTTCAATGGGGAGCGGTTGACGTGGTGGTCGGAGGAGTCGAGTGCCATGCTCGATGTACACAAGCCCCCGAGGGCATGCTTTGGCATGGACCCGGACGGCGAAGAGTGTCGAGTGGGGAACGGAGAACCTACCGTCGCGATCTGGGGAGACTCCCACGCCCATGCTCTTCTGCCGATGTTTCAGGAAGTCGCTAAGCGAGACAGCTGGGCAGCAAGGACCTACCTGAAGTCCATGTGCCCTGCGCTGATGGGGGTGTACCGGTCTGGCGCCGGCACCAAGTGCGTAGACGCCAAGAATGCGACGCTCAAGGCCATTCTTTCATCCACCGCACAGACCGTCATCCTGACTGGAAGATGGGCTCTCTCGGCGGAGGGGACGCGCCCAGAGAGACCGGGATCTCCAGTGTTCGAGTTCGACCATGTGAAGGAATCCCAAGACTCCCATGCCGTATTTCAACGCGGTATCCAACGAACCATCTCCAAGCTCCGGGCTGCGGGCAAGAAGGTGGTCATCCTTGGTGGGGTGCCGGAGATGGCATGGTATGTACCTGCGACCACAGGTCTACGTCAGCGGCTGGGCCGAGAGCCCCTCGTACTATCTAGGTTGGACGCGGAGAAGCGAAACAAGTTCGTGTCCGAAACATTCAAGGAGATCGCAACAGATCCCGGTGTCCGGTACTACCCACTCATACCGGTTCTTTGTGCGAACGGGGAATGTCTCCAACTCATCGACGGGCACCCTGCGTACTTCGACACCAACCACATCTCCAACTACGGGGCCGCATGGCTGGCCGACCACTTGCCACGCCTGGTCGATAGGGCCGAATGAAGAAATACCGCGCCGATATCGATGGCCTACGAGCCATCGCCGTGCTCCCCGTGCTCCTCTTCCATGCGGGTCTCCCCGGGTTCTCGGGTGGCTTCGTCGGGGTCGATGTGTTCTTCGTGATCTCGGGCTTCCTGATCACCGGCATCATCGCCCGGGGCGTGGACGAGGGGCGGTTCTCCATCCTCCGTTTCTACGAGCGCCGGTTCCGCAGGCTGCTGCCAGCGCTCTTCGTGGTGATGTTCTTCACCACCCTGCTGGCCTGGCCCATCCTGTCGCCCGAACAGCTCGAGGGCCATGGCGAGCAGCTCGGTGCGGCCAGCCTATTCTCGTCCAATCTCTACTACTGGCGAACCGAGGACTACTTCGCTCCCGGCGCCGAGGATCTGCTGCTGCTGCACACCTGGTCCCTGGCCGTCGAGGAGCAGTTCTACTTCTTCTTCCCGCCGCTGCTGATGGTGCTCGGAGCGGCTTCGAGGTGGCGCAAGCATGCGCTTGGGCTCGTGGCGATCGGGTCTTTTGTGCTGAGCGTCTACGGCGTCAGCCACCACCCGACCTTCACCTTCTACCTGCTGCCCACCCGGGCGTGGGAGCTGATGGTGGGCGGGATCCTGGCATTATCCAGCCCCCCCCCCCAACTATTGGCGAAACTGGGCCGCAATTTCGGGGATAGTCGGTATCGCTGCCTCCGTTCTGCTGTTCACCCGGGCGACTCCCTTTCCCGGGCTCGCCGCCGCGCTTCCGGTGTTGGGGACCGCGGGGGTGCTCTGGGCCGGCACGGGGGGACAGAGCGCGGTGTCTCGCTTGCTCTCCAACCCGGTGCTGGTCCAGATCGGGAAGATGTCCTACTCGCTCTACCTATGGCACTGGCCGCTGCTGCTGCTCGTCTCCAAGTATATCGACGCGGGGCTGCCTCAATCGACGGTGTCGGCCGTCGTCGCGCTGACCCTGTCCTTCCCGATCTCCTATGCCTCCTGGAGGTGGGTCGAGAACCCGTTCCGGCATGGGAGCACGAGTCAGAGAGGGGTGTTTGCCGTGGCCGGCTCGTTGACGATGATGGGGGCGATGACCGGGGCGCTGCTGATCTTCAATGGGGAGCGGTTGACGTGGTGGTCGGAGGGGTCGATGGCCATGCTCGATGTGCACAAGCCCCCGAAGCAGTGCTTTGGGATGGCCCCCGAGCACGAGATCTGTCGAGTCGGTACGGGAGAGCCGACGGTCGCGATCTGGGGAGACTCCCATGCACATGCGCTGCTTCCCGCGTTTCAGGCGATCGCGGAGCGGGATGGGTGGTCGGCGAAGACCTATTTGACGTCCGCATGTCCTCCTCTGATCGGAGTCGTGCGCGTAGGCGATGCCAAGGGCTGTACCCAGGCGAACGACGAGGCCCTCGCTCAGATCGCAGACTCATCGGTCGAGACGGTCATACTCGCCGGACGCTGGGCCCTCTCTGCCGAGGGAAGTCGTCCAGAAAACAGCCAGGATCCCGTGATGATCTACGACTCTCAACCCGGTCCAAGCGACAACCGGGCGGTGTTCGAGCGAGGCGTCGAGCGCACTGTAGCCGCGCTCGAAGCGGCTGGGAAGCGGATTGTGTTTGTGGGCGGCATGCCCGAGTACCCATGGAATGTACCGAACACCGCCGGGCTTCGTCGACACCTGAGCAGGGAGAGGCCATCCCTCTCGCTTCGGGAGGCGGCGGAGCGTAACGCCTTTGTCGACGATTTGATGAGTCGGCTGCCGTCCGAAGACGGCGAACTTGGCTACGTGCCGCTGGTCCCGAGGCTGTGCGACCAGGAGGAATGTCGGCAGCTCGTGGACGGGCGGCCCGCATACACGGACAGCAATCACATCTCGGTGGAGGGGGCTACCTGGTTGGCGGGTCGGCTTCCCAGTTTCCCACTCCTCGGGGCTCGCCATATGCAGTGACGCTACAGGCGCTCGCGGTTAGGGGCACGCGTTGCAACGGAGCTCATTCATGTCGCGGCTCGGTATCAAGGCCACTCTCCGGCGCACCCCGCTGGACACCGTCCACAAGTCGATGAAGAAGGCGTTCCAGCGCTCCCGACTCCACGCTCGGCTCCATGGTGAGCTCCCGTGGCCCTACCAGCACTGTATGGTGACGACGAGCCCGCCGGTCGTCTACCTGCCCATCTCGAAGGTCGCGTCCACGAATATCAAGAAGTGGCTGCTACGGGAGTCCGGCATTCCAGAGGAGGACTGGGTTCACCACCCGCTCCTGGGAATCAACCAGTACGCCCAAGAAATGCTCCACCCTCGCTCGATGGAGCCGTTCTCGGATCCCTCCTATTTCAAGTTCGTCTTCGTTCGAGACCCCTATCGTCGCCTGGTGTCGGGCTTCCTCGACAAATTCGTCCGGCCGTACGCGGGCCAACCCGAGAAGCTCGATGCGTCTCCGGCTCGCGCGGTGCTCACCTGGATCAAGGCGCGACGCAGGTATGCCACGCGGCAGGACGCCTGCTTCGAAGACTTCGTCGAGTATGTCTGCGCATCACCCAACCTCATCCTCGACAAACACTGGCTACCCCAGAGCTCCTTTGTCGGCCCGATCGAGTTCGATTTCGTCGGAAAGATGGAGTCCTTCAAGCGCGACTTCGACATCGTGCGAGAGAGAGCCGGTTCCAAGGTCGACTTCAAGATCTACTGGGAACGAACAGAATATCGGGCTTCCACCGACGCCTACTCCGGCGCGACTCCCATCTCGGAGCTCTGTAAGATGGATCCCTTTCCGTCTCCAGACTCCTTCTATTCCGAGGGATTCCGGGACAGGGTCGCCCGTCGATATGCAGAAGATTTCCTTCGGTTCGGGTACCCGATCCACCGAACGTAGGGCTGCTCAACGCTACGAGGCTCGGTGTGAAGAGTGCTTTGCTTCCGTAGTGCCCGCGGCCTCAACGGTATTCCGCCGTCCACCGTTCATCTTCCTCGTACCCCAGAGAGACCACCTTCTCGGCGAAACCCGGTATCTTCCTTAGAATTTTCCGAATTCTATCGCGATGCTCCTGCGCCTTCCATCTTCCCACATTGGAGGCAGACAGAGGGCGCAGGCCATTGAGAGCGATTGCATTTCGATTCTCGACCGGACTCTCATGATAGCGCTTGAATGGGATCGTCGCTTTCTGGCCAATGAACGCCAAAATGCTGTCCTGTGACGAATCCGGGTCTCCAGTGAAGTCCTCGTAGCGCACGACCATACAATCTGGGGCTTCACGACAGTAGACAAAATGCGAGTACATCATGTCCCAGGTCTCTGGAGTCACGAAGTAGTTATCCGGATCAGACCTATGCACGGACGTCAGTGTGTCACGGGGGTCGCGTACCGTGAGCAAGAAGCGTACTTCAGCGCGCCTACGTGTGTAGTACTCTCGCGTGCGATCGACGTAGTAGAGATCCTTGGGGCGTTTGGAGACGAGGAGCCGATGATTCCGAAACTTCATCCGTGCCACCCGAATCGCCGACATCTCCCCATGCGTGCCGAGTACGCCCTCTAAGCACGTCTCCAGTACGAGCTGCAGTACCGTGGAGCCGGTCCGCGGAAAACCACAGATCACCAGATGCATCTCAAGGGGGGTGCGTCCGAACCACCCCCGGTCCGTGGCCACCATCACTGGCTTCTTGACCACATGGGACAGCCAGTCCCTTGGTCCCCTGGGACCCTGATCCCACTTCGGCCCCGCCGGACGCTGCATCCGCTACCTCCTGCCGAAGGCTATCTGAACAGCTGCCCCCGAGCCATCACAGATTGCGCCCCTGATAGCCCCAGCACACCCCATACCCATTCACTTCCACGCCGCAGGAGTGGTTGTTACCCACGTCGATCCCGACAAAATCGTAGCGATTCGAGGCACCAGTCGCCCCATAGCGCTTGTCTCCCCAGCAGGTGGCGGCGCCGGCCGCGTCGACCGCACAGCTGACCTGACCCCCGGCCGAGATCGAGCTGAACACGCCCGTGGGGGCCCCTGAGACCTGCTTCTTCCCATCCATGCCCCAGCAGGTGACCGCCCCAGCCGTATCGAGCGCACAGGAGTGGTGCCGCCCGGACGCCACCGCGCTCCAGCTCCCCGACGTGGGGGCCCGGCGGACCTGCCCGCGGGCATCTCGTCCCCAGCACACGATATTGCTGGCCGCGTCCACCGCACAGTTATGGTCCATGCCCACCGCCAAGTCCACAAAGGTACCCACGGGCGCATCGATCTGGCCGTACAGATTGCGGCCCCAGCACTGGATGGCCCCGGCGCTGTCGAGCGCACAGGAGTGGAACTGACCCGCCCCAACCTGGTCGAAGACCCCGGCTGGAGGGGTGGACTGGCCGTAGTTGTCGCGCCCCCAACAGGAGACGCTTCCATCGGCGCTGGCGATCGCACAGGCGTGGTAGTGGCCCGAGTCTCCGCTCACGTACGAGCCCGCTGGTGGGCTCGCCGCCCCATCGGTGTTCTTGCCCCAGCACTCCAGGGAGCCGGTCCCCGACTCGATTCCACACGCAAAGAGCTTGCCCGCCCACACCTCGTCGAAGATCTTCGACGGCTTGGTACTCTGGCCCTGACGGTCTTCGCCCCAGCAGGTGACGGTGCCATCGGTCTCGACTCCACAGACGTGCTCGGTTCCCACGGCGATCTCGTCGAACACCCCGGCAGGGGGCGTGGCCTGGCCGTCTGGATTCTGCCCCCAGCAGCTCACCGAGCCGGCGGTGTCGAGCGCACAGACGAAGCCAGCCCCCACACCGACATCCACGAAGCTGCCCCCCGGTGCACCGCTCACCTGGCCCCAGGTGTTGTCCCCGATGCAGCTGATAGCGCCGCTGCCAGACAACATACAGGTGTTGAAGTAGCCAGAAGCGACGGTCGCGAATGGTCCAGCGAGGGAAGCCGGTGCCTGCCCGAAGGAGTCATCCCCCCAGCAGACCAGGTTGGAGCTCGAGTCGATGGCGCAGCTGTGCTTGTCGCCGGAGGCGATGTCCGTATACACGCCGGGAACAACGGAACTCTGCCCGAACGCGTTGTCCCCCCAACAGGCCGGCGCTCCGGTCAAGTCGAGGGCGCAGCTATGATTCGAACCTGCGGAGAGGTTGGTGTGCTGGCCGCTGGGAGCCCCTGACTTCTGCCCCAGGCTGTCGTCTCCCCAGCAGTAGATCTTGTTGCTGCGCTTGAGGGCACAGGTGTGGTTGGAGCCCGCCGACACCTCGTTGACCGTGACTGCCCAGTTGGGGCGACTCTGCTGCTTGGTGTTGAGCCCCCAGCAGCTGACCCGGTTGTCGGAGTCCCGAACCGCGCAGGTGTGAGCGACCCCACTGGACAAGCGCGACACCGTCGTGCCCTGGGCGAGACGTGCCTGATCTTGGGAGGCTGCGGCGTACTCCCCAGCCCCCTGGGGCTCGACACAGGAGACCAAAAACACAGCCATCACGGCCCAAGACAGATTCGTACGCATTCGAACTCCCCCAACACTCCGGAAACCATACCCGATTCAGAGAGGGGCCGCGGTTTCGAATCGGTCACGCTCCATCCTCCACATCGCTGCACCCACTGGCCAGCCCGTGCTCGCCGGATAGAGCGCCCCATGACCCGCCGCCCTCGACTCCTGTACATCACCACTCTGCCCGTGACCCCGTTTCTGCTCCTGCGGGGCCAGCTCGCCCATATGCAGGAGCTCGGCTTCGATGTCCATGTCATCAGCTCCCCCGGCCCCGAGCTCGACGCCGTCGCCGAGCGCGAGGGGGTCACCGTACACCCGGTGCCGATTCCACGGGACCCCGCTCCCCGCGCCGACCTCCGCTCCCTGGCCCGCCTGGTACGCACCATCCGGCGGATTGCACCCGATATCGTCAACGCCAGCACCCCCAAGGCCGGCTTGCTCGGCATGGTCGCCGCCCGCATCGCCCGGGTGCCGGTCCGGATCTACCTGCTCCGCGGCCTGCGTCTGGAGACGGCGACGGGCAAGCTGCGCACCGCCCTCGAGCTCTCCGAGCGGGCCGCTTCCGCCTGCAGCCACCAGGTGGTCTCCGTGAGCGATAGCCTCCGGGAGGTGTATCTGGACGGGGGGTTCACCCGGCCCGACAAGTGCCGGGTGCTCGGCTCGGGCTCCTCCAATGGCGTCTCCCCCGCGCGGTTCACGGTCACCGATGCGGTCCGAGTGCAGTCCGCCGCGCTTCGGGAGCAGCTCGAGATCCCCCCCGAGGCTTCCGTCATCGGCTTTGCGGGCCGAATGGTCGAGGACAAGGGCATCCTCTACCTGCTCGACGCCTTCGATCGGGTCTGCGAAGTGAGAGAGGCCCACCTGGTCCTCGTCGGCGACTCCCTCGCGGGCGACTCGGTACGCCCGGATATCCGAGAGCGCGTGCAGCGGACTCCCCGCGCCCATGTGCTGCCCCGAATGGCCGAGCTGGCTCCCTTCTACAATATGCTCGATGTGCTCGCCTTCCCTTCGCTCCGCGAGGGCTTCCCCAACGTCCCCGCCGAGTGCGCGCTCTCCTCCACCCCGGTTGTGGGCTTCCGGAGCACCGGAGTGGTCGACGCCATCGCCGATGGGCTCACCGGCAAGATCGTGCCCCACGACGCCGCCGCTCTGGCAACCGCCCTGCTCGACTACCTCGAGGATCCCGAGCTCGCACGCGCTCATGGAGAGGCGGGGCGGCAGCGAATCCTCCGGGAGTTCAGCCCCCAGACCGTCTGGTCCCAGTGGGCGAATGAGTACATCCGGATGTTGGGGGCGCGCGGTCTGCCCCTCCCGCGTTACGGGTCGGGCTCCATCAGAGGTAGATATGAGTGAACGCATCGGCGTCATCGGGCTCGGATATGTCGGGCTACCCGTTGCTCTCGGCTTCGCGAAGCACTTTCCAACGGTAGGCTTCGATATCGATCGAGTTCGGGTCGACCAGCTCAACTCCGGCCACGATCGCACCCTGGAGGTCGACTCGGACACGCTCGAAGCGAGCGCGATCCGCATCAGCGCTGACCCCGCCGATCTCGCGGAGTGCACCTTCTTTGTCGTCACCGTGCCCACGCCCATCGACGAGGCCAAGCAGCCGGTGCTCACGCCCCTCGCCTCGGCCAGCCGCACCGTCGGAAAGGCGCTCAAGGCCGGCGATGTGGTGGTGTACGAGTCCACCGTCTACCCCGGCGTCACCGAGGACTACTGCGCCCCCATCCTCGCCGAGATCAGCGGGCTCGATCGCTCTCAGTTCAAGGTCGGCTACTCCCCGGAGCGCATCAACCCCGGCGACAAGGAGCACACCCTCGAGCGCATCATGAAGGTCGTCTCCGGCGAGGATGCGTCCACCCTGGACCGGGTCGCCAACGCCTATGGCAAGATCATCGATGCCGGCATCCACCGGGCCCCCTCGGTCAAGGTCGCCGAGGCCGCCAAGGTCATCGAGAACACCCAGCGTGACCTCAATATCGCCCTGATGAACGAGCTCGCGGTCATCTTCGCCAAGCTCGGCATCCGCACCATCGACGTGCTCGAGGCCGCCGGCACCAAGTGGAACTTCCTGCCCTTCCGGCCCGGTCTGGTCGGGGGTCACTGCATCGGCGTCGATCCCTACTACCTCACCGCCAAGGCCACCATGGTCGGCCACCACCCCGAGGTCATCCTCTCGGGTCGCAAGATCAACGACGCTATGGGCGAGCACGTCGCACAGCGCGTGGTGAAGGGCCTGGCGAGGGAGGGCCATCCCATCCGGGACGCCCGGGTCGGCATCCTGGGGCTGACCTTCAAGGAGAATGTGCCCGACCTGCGAAACAGCCGGGTCCCGGACATCCTCCAGACCTTGCGGGAATACGGCATCGAGCCCGTCGTACACGACCCCTTCGCCGACCCCGACGAGGCCATGCACGAGCTCGGAGTGAAGCTCGCCTCTCTCGATGAGATCACCGGCATGCACGCGCTCATCCTCGCCGTGAACCACCGCTCCTATCTCGAGGCCGGCTCGGAATCCTGGGCCACCCGCCTGGTGGAGCGCGGCGTGTTCTTCGACGTGAAGTCGGTCTTCGATTCTTCTACTCTGGGCGAGAGTATCGCTTATGGGAGCCTCTGATGCACATCCTCGTCACCGGTGCCGCCGGCTTCATCGGCTTTCATACCAGCCGCCGGCTGCTCGCCCTCGGCCACCAGGTCACCGGCCTCGACAACCTCAACGACTACTACGACCCCAAGCTCAAGGAGGCGCGCCTCGATCTGCTACGAGAGTCCAGCTCCTTCCGCTTCGAGAAGCTCGATCTGGCCGATCGGGCGGGGATGGAAGCGCTCTTCGCCTCCAACTCCTTCGACACCGTGGTCAACCTCGCCGCCCAGGCCGGCGTTCGCAACTCCCTCACCCATCCCCACCAGTACACCGAGTCCAATATCACGGGCTTTCTCAATGTACTCGAGGGCTGCCGGCACTCCGGCGTCGACCACCTCGTCTTCGCATCGACCAGCTCGGTCTATGGCAAGGAGGGGTCGATGCCCTTCCACGAGGGCCAGTCGGTCAACCACCCCATCACCCTGTACGCCGCCACCAAGAAGGCGAACGAGATGATGGCCCACTCCTACAGCCATTTGTTCGGCTTCCGAACCACCGGGCTGCGCTTCTTCACCGTGTATGGGCCATGGGGACGCCCGGATATGGCGCTGTTCCTGTTCACCAAGGCCATCCTCGCGGGCGAGCCGATCAAGGTGTTCAACCACGGCGATATGTCTCGGGACTTCACCTATGTGGACGATATCGTCGCCGGCATCATCGGCGTGATCGACCACTCCACCGAGCCCAACCCGGACTGGGATGCCAATCACCCCGATCCCGCCAGCAGCGATGTGCCCTACCGCGTGCTCAACATCGGCAACGGCTCCCAAGTCCAGCTCACCGACTTCATCGATGCCCTCGAGTCCGAGCTCGGCATTCCCTCCAAGCGCGAAATGCTCCCCATGCAACCCGGGGATGTGAGCGCCACCTTCGCCAACACCGACCGGCTTCATGCGCTCTGTGGCTACCAGTCCAAGACCGGTGTTCCCGAGGGGATCCGCGAGTTCGTGCGCTGGTATCGCGACTACTACGGGGTCTGATCGCCGATCGACCGAGTGGGCGAATCCCCGAAGCCGGTTAGTCCGGTTCGGGGGAGTCTGATGGACAAACGCATCCCGAGCGCCGTCCTGCGGTACCGCCGGCCGCTCGTCATCGCCACACATCTGCTGCTGTGGACTGCCGCCTATGTGGGCGCCTTCCTCATCCGCTTCGATGGCGCAGTGCCCAATGCCTACCTCCACTGGGTCTTCGCCGCATGGGTGGTGCCGCTTCTCGGGCTTCGGCTGCTTGCCTATGGCCAGCTCGGCCTATTCCACGGCATGTGGAAGTACACCGGTCAGCGTGACCTCATCGACCTGGCCAAGGCCACCGCCGGGTCTTCTGCCATCTACGCCCTGCTCGTGCTCTTCCTCGGCCTGCGCAGCTTCCCCCGCTCCGTCTTCGTGGTGGAGTTCATGCTCACTATCGCCATGGTCGGGGGCATCCGCTTTGCCAGCCGCACCCTCTTCGAAGCCTCTGCCCGCGTCGCCCAGCCGTCTTCCCGTCGGCTGATCATCGTAGGCGCCGGGGATGCGGGAGAGATGCTTCTCCGCGAGATGCTCCGCAATATGGCCGGCCAGGTCGAGGCGGTGGGCTTCCTCGACGACAACCCTACCAAGCAGGGCATGAAGATCCACGGGCTGCGCGTGCTCGGTCGCATCGACGAGGCCGAGCAACTCATCGCCGAGCACCAGGCCACCGAGGTGGTCATCGCTATTCCCGCGGCAACCGGCCGCGAGATGCGCCGCATCGTCGAAGCGGTGAGCGTCGCCGGGGTGTCCGTGCGCACGGTGCCCGGTCTGGACCATCTCATCGATGGACGGGTCACGGTCAACCAGCTCCGCCATGTCGAGATCGCCGATCTATTGGGTCGGGACCCGGTCGAGCTCGATACCGAGCGCATCAGCAATATGGTCCGCAACGAGGTCGTGCTGGTCACCGGTGCGGGGGGCTCCATCGGTTCAGAGCTCTGCCGCCAGGTCGTGCGCTTCCAGCCCCGCACCCTGGTCCTGGTCGAGCAGGCCGAGAACGCGCTCTACCAGATCCACCGCGAGCTCTCCCGGCGCTTCGCCGACATCGACGTACAGCCCCGCATCGTCGATATCTGCGACCGCACCCGTCTCGACCGGGTGTTCGCCGAGTTCTCTCCGGGCCTGGTCATCCACGCCGCCGCCCACAAGCACGTGCCGATGATGGAGTGGAACCCCACCGAGGCGGTCAAGAACAACGTGGGCGGCACCCGCACCGTGGCCGACCTCGCCCACGAACACCATGCCAAGCGCTTCGTGATGGTCAGCACCGACAAGGCCGTCAACCCGACCTCGGTGATGGGCTGCACCAAGCGCGTCGCCGAGCTCTATGTGCAGTCTCAGGCCCAGCGCTCCGCCACCCGGTTCGTCACCGTGCGCTTCGGCAATGTGCTCGGCTCCAACGGCTCGGTCATCCCGCTATTCCGCGAGCAGATCGCCCGCGGCGGCCCGGTCACGGTCACCCACCCCGATATGCAGCGCTACTTCATGACCATCCCCGAGGCCTCGCAGCTCGTGCTCCAGGCCGCCACCATGGGCGAATCGGGCGAGGTCTACATCCTCGACATGGGCGAGCCCGTGAAGATCGTGCGCCTGGCCGAGGACCTCATCCGCCTCTCTGGGCTGCGTCCTGGCGTCGATATCGAGGTCGAGTTCTGTGGCACCCGCCCCGGTGAGAAGCTCTTCGAGGAGCTATCGGTCGACGCCGAGAATGCCGAGAAGACCACCCACGCCAAGATCTATATCGGCCGCGGGAAGCCCCGGGTCCACGAAGAGATCGCGGGCTCGGTGCAGCGGCTGCTCGGCGGCGTCGACCAGCTCGCTCCGCCCCAGGTACGGGCCGCCCTCTGCGAGATCGTGCCGACCTATGAATGTCCAGAGGATCAGGTGGCCGACGTAGAGAAGGTCATCCCTATCCGCTGATCAGCCGTATCCGGCGGGGTGTTCGCGCATCCATTCCCAGTGGTCTGCGAGGATCTGCTCCAGAGCGGAGTGCTTGGCCTCCCACCCGAGCTGCTCCCGCAGGCGCGTGGGGTCGGTCACCAGAGTGGGCGGGTCTCCCTCGCGGCGTAGCCCCTGACCGACCTGAAAATCTACCCCCGATACCTTCTTGGCGGCGTCGATCACTTCGCGAACCGACCAGCCCCGCCCCGAGCCGACGTTGTAGACCCGCCGATCCCCCGCAGCCAGCTTGCCAACCACCAGCACATGAGCGTCGACCAGGTCCCGCACATGCACATAGTCACGCACACAGGTGCCATCTGGGGTGTCGTAGTCGGCGCCGAAGATCGACACTGACTTGCGCTGGCCCAGGGCTGCCTGGAGCACGATGGGGATGAGGTGGGTCTCGGGTTGGTGAGCCTCGCCGAGCCCCCAAGCGCAGCCCGCCACATTGAAGTAGCGCAGCACCGCGAAGCCAAACTCGGGCGTGGCCGCCGCGTGGTCCGCGATGAGCTTCTCGACCGCGAGCTTGGTCTGGCCATAAGGGTTGATCGGGGCCTGGGGCGTGCCCTCTTGGATGGGGATGCTGCGAGCGAGGCCATAGGTGGCGGCCGTAGAAGAGAACACCAGCCGATGCACCCCCGCAGCGGCCATGCCCTGCAGCAGCGCGATAGAGCCGCCGACATTATTGGCCCAGTACTTCAGCGGCACCCGGCAGGACTCCGAGACGATGGAGAAGGCGGCGAAGTGCATCACCGCCTCACAGCCCTCGAGAGCATCCGCGAGCGCAGCCGGGTCGGTGAGGGAGCCGTGCACGAAGCGGGCCCGGGTATCGATGGCCTCTCGGTGGCCCGTGGACAGGTCGTCCAGGACCGTGACCTGCAGGCCGGAGTCGAGCGCGGCGCGAACCGCATGGGAACCGATATAGCCGGCTCCTCCAGTGATCAGGACCCTCATAAAGGCCCCCCTGTGGTGGTTCAGAGCGCGCTCAGCGGGACCACGAGGCGATCGCCGGGCTGGAGCTGGAGATCGCTCTCCTTGCCCTTGAGCACGCGCTTGAGGTTGATCTTGATCTGCTCGTCCCCGCGGACGATATAGGCCCCAGAGAGCCGCGCGAACTCGCCGCTGCCCCCCGCTTGGAGCAGGGCTTGGGAAGCGGTGAGGCCCTTGCTGAAGGCGATGGCCCCTGGTTGAGCGACCTCGCCCGCCATGTACACGCTGGCGCCGATGCCGACCTCGACCTCGACCACATCACCGCCAACCACCATGAAGTCCCCCGAGGGCCCCTCGAGCGCATCGAGCGGAATCCTGGTGAGCAGATCGTTGCGGTGCACGACGACATTCTGACCCGCTTTATCGGCGACGGCCCCGCCACGTTCCGCGAGCAGAGCACGCACCGTAGTAGGTCCCTGTAGCCGGACCACTCCGGGATTTGCGACCGCGCCGATCAGGTCGACGGGCTGGCTGGCGTATTCGTTGATGCGGATACTGACCTGGGGATCGACCAGGTAGCCATCCATGAGCGCGAGGCGGAACTTGCGCTCGGCCTGCACACTGGTGAGCCCCGCGACCTCGACCTGGCCTACATAGGGGAAACTGACGGTTCCATCGCTGTTGACCACGAAGCTGGAGCGCCCAAAATCGATCCCGTGGACGACGACATCCACCTCGTCCCCGGGGCCCAAGGCATATTCGGTTCCCGGGTCTGCGAAGCCCAAAGCCACGGACATATACAGGATGAGACCATACATAGGAAACGCTCACAGTCGGCGACCGGTAACACGAGGAGATGAATCCCTCCAGTGAACACTGCCGCTACATCGGGCCTTCCCGCCACTTCTTGCTGAGAAAATCAGCCGGAAGCGAAGATCGTCTCAGACGAGAGCCCGCTCGTAGACCTCTCCGATCTCCCGCACCATTCGGTCCATACCAAACTTCTCTTCGACGCACTCGCGGGCTCGCCGACCCATGGTGGTACGCCTCTCAGCGTCTTTGACCAGGGTATCGAGTGCCGCGGTGAGAGCGGACTCGGCCCCCTCCGGAGAGACCAGGAAGCCCGACTCTCCGTCGACGACCACCTCGTGGATCCCACCGACCGAGGTGCTCACGACTGGGATACGGATCGCCATGGCCTCGAGCAGCGCGACCGGAAGCCCCTCGAAGTCAGAAGACATCATGTAGATATCGAAGGCGGACATCCACGGTCGCACATCGGACTGGGCCCCGGGCAAGAACACCACATCGCCGAGACCGGCGGCCTGCACCCAGCCCCGAACCCGATCCTCGAGCGGCCCATAGCCCACGATGGCAAAGCGGACTTCGGGGTGCTGGATGTGCACGCGACGTGCGACCTCGATCCACCGATCGAAGCGCTTGGCCTCGCGAAACACCGCCACGGTTCCGATCAACACGGTGTCGGGCGACACCCCGAGCTGCTGGCGGACCTTGGCCGCACCCTCCTCATCCCTCTGGAAGTCGTCGACATTGACCGCGTTGCGCACCACGGTGACCGGAACCCTGTGGCCAAGCGGCTCGAGCGCCTTGGCGACCTCGCCAGAGACCGCGATCACCTCGCGCTGATACCCCCAGGTGAGGCGGCTCGCGGTCCGGGTGAGGCGATGGTAGCGGTTGAACAGGTTGTGCTCGGTGTACACCACCGGCGTCGAAGTCCGCCGACAGGCCAGGCGGGACACCGCCCCCGCCAGCGGCAGGTGTGCGTGGACCAGATCGGCGCGCCAGGAACGGATCAAGCGCGCGAGGCGACGCGCCCGGGCGAACATCATCGGCTGATTCGGAGCCTCCAGACAGAAGACCTCCGCGCCCTGGGACTGGAGCGCGGGCACCATGAAGTCGTGGGCAGGGGAGAAGTAGGCAAAAGCGACCTCGTAGCGCTGGCGATCGGTGCGCTTGAGGACCTCGGAGAGCAGGACCTCCGCGCCCCCGCGATCGAGGCTCTTGACCACCTGAAGAACTCGGACTGGGCTGGACATGGGTGCCCCTCTAACCCTCCGCCGAGGTCCAGCCCGAAAGGTCGAGCTGGAACTGTTCCGCGAGAGCCTGGTTCGGTTCGCGGAAGACCTCCGCAAGCTCGCTACATACCACCGGATCCATCGCCGGGTATCGCACGGGCTTGAGGTTCAGCAGCTCGATCGCCCGAGCCAATCGAGGCGCACGGGGCCGAACCCGGCGCACGAGCTGCTGGACCCGAGTGGATCGTGGAAGCGCGGCGCGGTTGCTCTGCTTGCGGGCTCGGGCCACGCAGTCGGCTCCCCGACGCTCGACGCCGAGGAAGACGCATAGCGAGTCGACCACTGCACCGGGGTTGGAGATGAGTTCTTCGAAGAGAACGATCCGAATCCGATCCCGTGGCCAGGCCCCAAACCGCTCAAGCTGCTCGAGGTAGAGCCCCCGAGCGACATAGCTGTACCGTCTTCGATCCGCACCCGACCCCTTCAGGCGCATGGGCTCGAGGGCAAGAGCCTGGGCGAAGCTCTCGGACTCGCTGCCCTTCTTCACCTGATGCCAGTAGTGGCTATACGCTCGCCGTACCGGATCTCGCAGCACGAAGATGAGCTTGGCCCCCGGCAGATCACGCTCCATCCTCTCCGGAACCCCCTTGTCGAACAGGTACAGAGGGGAGGTCTGCCCGATCTTCTGCTCTGCCGATACCTGCTGGAAGTGCGAGGCATACCACCGCATCCCCCGGTCGTATTGCAGATCGAAGTAGTGTAGCTCCTGGGGCCTGCGGGGCAGGAAGAGCTGCGGGTGAGCGATCAACAGGTTGTGAAGCTGGGTCGTCCCACACTTCTGTGCCCCACCGATCACGAAGTCCGGTAGCCTCACCTCAGGCCACCATCCGCCGCCGTGGTACGGCGACCCGACTCGGCCTGCGCACCGCAGAGGGTGCGTTGGTGACCGCGAGCAGAATGGCGAAGAAGGGCACCAGGGGCGCTCGGTACCGGGCCAGAGTCCCGAGGTTGGCCGAGGCTAATCCGACTCCCACTCCCGTGAGGACGGCGAATACCAAGCAGAACATCAGGAATGGCCGCCTGACGAAGACCTCCTTCAACCCCGCCAGCCCGTAGCGCTGGAAGGCCCGGAGGCTCAACACCAGTCCTGCCGTCGTCTCCAGGGCGCTCACCAGCATCTGGGGATTGCGCACCTCGAACAGAAACGGCCGGTAGAGCGAGGTGACCAGGGCGAGGGGCGCAAAGAACAGCTGCTGGGCGAGTGAGGCGTCTGCCCCCGCTCCAATCGAATAGCCCGATCCTCCCCGATTCCCGACGTCCTGCAGATGGGACATCTCCTGGGCCAGGTTGGCGATAGACATACGAGGAAACATGCTTCCTACCGCAATGATCCCGCCGATGGCGACCACTCCACCCAGGACCAGACGCACCGGCTTGATCTCGATCACTCCGCGGCGGACCGCCCCCTGCCAGTACAGGTACACGCCATAGGCGACCACCGCTGTGAGCAGGATGTAGGACTTCACCAGGCCCACGATCATCAGTCCCGCCAGGGCGGCCGCCCCAGCCGGAATAGAGCTCCTGCGCACCAGCTCGGCCCCTCCCCAGATCGCCAACCCGAGCCCAAAGAGCACCACTGATTCCTTGATGATTCCGCCCGTCCAGAACACCGCCGAGGGCACGAACAAGATCGCCCCGAGCACATAGGGTTGTTGGCCCACCGAGAACCGCCTCCGGATCCCCATGAACAACAGCACTTTCCCGAAGAAGGAGCCCATTCCAACCAGCAAGGAGACCGCGTAGAGCGAGTCCCACAGGATCAGGCAGAGAAGCGCCACCGAGGCCACCATGGTAGCCGTCGCGTCCGTCCCCTCGATCGAGCTGCTGACCAGGGAGTCGAGCTGAAAAATCGACTTGAAGAGCTCGGGGATCAATACGAAGGGGTCCATTCGTGCGCTCCCAGCGATTCGCGAACCCTGGCGGTGATAGTTGAGCGCATCCCCGCTGTGATAGACCAGGATCGTCACCGCCAGGTTGGCCACGACTCCCGCCACCTGGGCCGCCCAACCCGCGATCACCAGCCGAGCCAGACGCCCCGGCAACCGGGACTGGAGCATGGCCGTAAGCATCGCAGTGCTCAGCAGGACGAGCAGGACCGGGAAGATATGCTGCACGCCCCTCCCTACCCGATGCGCTCGAGGATCGCCGCCACGACCCGCGCACAGTTGCCCCGATCCTTCCACGGAAACACCCGCTCCGACCACTCCACCGCGGCTGGAGACAGCGCCCACTCCGAGCCCGCCGCCTCATCGAGCAGCCCGATCAGATCCTCCTCGTTGGCGGCCGCTGGCCCCGGTAGGTCCTTGCCCAGGTCGAGATATCCCCCACGATAGCGCTCGTAGGTGTCCACATCGAAGCTGTAGAACAGCACCGGCCGACCGAGATAGAGCATATCCCAGGTCACGCTCGAGTAGTCGGTGATCAGCGCCCGCGCCTTGGCCAGATGGGCCTGGACATCGACCCGTGTGGGCAGCAGCCGCACCCGGCCCCTGGCTTCGATGAGCTGGGCCACCTCGTCCCGCAGGAGCCGATGGAGGTAGACCTCCAGCACCAGGTCGTGCTTCTCGAGCACCTCCTGAAGCCGGGTCGAGCCGAGAAAGCCCTGCACCCGGGTGAGAAACTCAGAGCGCTTCACCTCCTCCGCGCTCCGCGGCAGCCACTCTCTCCAGGTGGGCATATAGAGCACGGTTCGCTCCTTGGTGTCGACCTCGAGAGAGCGCCGAACCAGCTCATCGAAGCGCGGCAGCCCGGTGACCACGATCCGCTCATCTGGGATGCTCCAGGTGCGCTTGTTCGCGCGCTCGAAGTCCGAGCTGACCGGCACCAATCCGAACACCCGATTGGCAGACTCCAAAGACCGCAGCGGAGGCGGCTTGGTCTTCTTGAGCGCGGTGAGACCATGACCGAGCCGAACCTTGAGCGCCCGGGAGTGCCTGGAGGCACAGGTCGGCACATCGTGCAGCCCGTGGGAGATCACATGAACCTGGGCCTGGAGTGCGAGCACATAGGTCTCGATCTCATCGGAGAACAATACCGGGCCCACCGAGCGAGCGAGCTCCACATCCGGGCTGTCCCGATTGATCACCCAGTAGGCCTGGACCTGGGGAAGCTGGGCGACCACATGGCGGTGCAGTGCGGCGCTATTGTCGCCATAGGCGGCCCCCACAGCACCGCCAAAGATCCAGATCGGCCGTTCTGGAGCCGGTCGACGGCGGGCGAGGACCCGGGCCAACCTTAGCCTGAGCTGCCGAGAAAGCTCCCGACGAAGAGGAGACAGACGCTCCTGGATCTGGCGGACTCCGACCCTCACTCCAGCCCCCTCCCGCAGCGCTCTATCCGGCGGTTGAGTGCCTTGCGCTCCTTCTCCTTGCTGGGATGCACCGAGCGCAGCAGGGTCTCCACACAGTCCTGAGGACGGCGCTCCTCCCGGTACAGATCGGCGAGCAGGTAGGCTTCATCTGCAGTGATCTGCTCGCCCGCCAGCTGGGCACGCTCGAGCAACTGCTTGGACTCTGCCGCTCTTCCGGCCCTCCGAAGAGCCCGGGCGTTGCGAAAACGGGCCCCCTGTATGGAGGGATGGCTCGCCCAGATCGCCGCCGCCTCTCCGTGGCGGCCGGCCTTCTCCAGGGCCCGAGCGACCCGGGAAGCGACGGGGTCCGAAGCGACGGGGAGCGCCTGCAGACGACGAGCCGCCCCATCGAGATCTCCGCTCGCGAGCAAGGTCTGAATATAGGCCGGCCCATTGCTCGGATCATCCTGGACGCCGGAGGACTCGAAGCCCAGCTTGGCCGCCTCCGCATCGCCCTTCCCGAGCACGAAGCGCGCGACCTCCACCTGGACCTCCGGAGACAGGTCGGAGACCGCATCCACCCAGTACAGGCCGACCGGGATCGACTCCCAGCCCGCTCGGATGGCAAGCTCCGGCGCCACGGCGATCGCATCCCGCCAGGCCTCCAGCCCCTCCAGGGGACGGTCCAGGCTGATCGCACGGGCTCGGAGCACCCAGTGTCGATGGTCTGCTGGAGCGATCCGCACGGCCCACTCAGCGGCCTCGACCGCCCGGGAGGGGTCGGTGTCGAGCCACGCCAGCGCACAGGCACGATAGACCCGATCGCTCAACCGAAACCGCTCCTGAAGCTGTGGGCAACGCGCGTCTGCTGTCGCGGGCGTGAGCCCTACGAGCCCCAGCGCCTCACCTCCGGGAGCCCAGCGCTGAAGCGTCGCCACCGCCTGCTCCTTGGAGCCCGCTCCCGCGTCCGACTGGAGCGTCCGGGTGGCATCGCGGATCACAGCCTGCCGCGCGACCCACGCCCCACCCGCAATCTGAGCGCCGATCAGCAGTCCCACAGCGGCTCTCACCATCCATAGCGGCGCCCGCCACCGCCGGCTCTGACCCGCCAGCACCCCAAGCAAAAAAGCAAAGCCCAGATAGAGAACCGGGACCCGAAACGGGAAGTCGAGTGCAGCAACCAGCCCGAGTCCACCGAGAGAGACCAGCAGGCTCCGACTTCGGACCTCCTTGGCCGCCCGCCACACCACCGGTGCCCAGAGGAGGGCCAACACCACACCGACCGATAGACCGATCAACCCGGTATCCGTAGCCCACTCGATCCAGTCGTTATGGGCATGGGACCAGGTCTCGAAGCGCCGGTCGGTCCGGTTGGACTGGATGGCGAGCCCGAAGCTACCCGCCCCCGTACCCGTCAGCCAGTGCTGGCTGAATACCGACACCGCATCTCTCCAGATGCTCAGCCGGCCATGGAGATCCCACAAGGAGCCCGAGCCGGCGTCCCGGATGGCGGTCACCATCACCCCGATCCCGGCCAGGACGACCCCGATCAGCGCCCCCCTCACCCGCCACCACAGCAGCATCACGGCCGCCTGGACCGCGAGCACCCCCAGCGGTCCGAGGGAGCCCGCCCACAAGGCCATCCCCCCCATGGAGGCCGCGAGCACCCCCTGGGCTAGCCGGGCCGAGTTCTGCCGTCCCGGATCGAGTGCATTCCCGAGCAGCAGGGGGAATAGCAGCACCAATAGAGCGCCAAAGTGGTTCACATCCAGAAAGGGAGCAAAGTAGGGCCGGTTGCCCAGGCTGGAGGACACATCCACCGCTCCGAATAAGCTGGGCGATCCCTGTACAACATGGAGCGCGGCCACCCCGATTGCGACCAGAGAGGCCACGACGACGGCGGTCTCGGGCACGCTGCGCCACCGCCTCACCACCACCAGGACCGTGGACGCGACCCCGATCGCCAGTACAGCGGAGATCGCGAATATAGAGCCCAGGGTTCGGCCCGGATCCAGAGAGATCGAGGCCCAGCCCACCTCGCCGCGCTCGAACTCCCAAGCCCCCTGTATCCACGGGCCCAGCGTTGCAGGAATCGGGATGAGCCCGATGCCGACGCTGCCGAGGAGCAAACACCCGGTGAGCAGCACCAGCCCGAGCCCCGTGACCCGACTCAGGACCTCTCCGGGGAAGCTCACCACCACCACCAGGGGCAAGATCAGCAGCCCATGAATGGCGGCCTGAACCCACAGCGAACCGCCCCCGAAGCCGAGGTAAGCGACAGAGAGCACCAGCATCAGCGACGCGGAGAGGAGCGCTCGCCTCCCGACCGACCGCCGCCTACTTGGCCGCGGCATCCTGATCATCGTCGGTGGCGTAGCCCTCGTAGCGGTAGCCATAGCCGTAGTAGTAGCCGTACTTCTTGCGAGAGAAGTCGACCTCGTTCAGCACCACGCCGAGCACATTCGCCCCCACCTGCTCCAGTCCGCGGATCGCATCCCGAACCAGGACCCGGGAAGTGGAGTGTTCCTTCACCATCACCAGCACCGCGTCCACATGCCGAGAGAGGATGCGGGCATCGCTGACCAGTCCGGTGGGAGGGGAGTCGATGATCACCATGTCAAAGCCGGCATCGATGGCGTCCAGGGTCTCGGGAAGATCGAGAGAGGAGAGGATCTCTGCGGGGCGGTCTGCCCGTCGACCCGCTGCCATATAGGAGAGGTTGGGCACGGGAGTGGGTCGTACGACCTCGTCGAGGCTGGCTTCGTGGGTGATGAGCCATGAAAAACCAGGTTCATGAGGCCCATCGAAGACCTTGTGCAGGCGGGGTCGGCGTAGATCCGAGTCGATGAGCAGGGTGCGACGCCCCAGGCTCGCGTACGCGATGGCGAGGCGGAGCGCCGTGCTCGTCTTGCCCTCCGAAGCGACCGCGCTGGTGACCAACAGCCTCCGTGGCGCCGCGCCGCTGGGGTTGAGCTCGATGACCGTGCGCAGGTTGCGGACCGCCTCGGCTGCGCTGGAGCGAGGGTGCAGGTGGGTATATAGCGAGCGCTCGGACTCATCGAGGCCATCGGCTTCGAGCTTGGGCACGGTGCCGAGCAGGGGCACCCGCAAGAAGGTGGTGACCTCCATCGGCGAGGTGATCGTGTCGTCGAACCACTCCCGGGCGACCCCTGCCCCGACGCCGAACACCAGCCCGCCGGCCAGGCCCATCAAGATATTCATCCACATATTCGGAGAGGACGGGCTCACCGGGGGCCGAGCCTCCTCGACGATGCGGATATTGTTGAGCTGGGTCTTGGACTGCAGCTCCAGCTCCCCCATACGCTCTTTCATCGACCGGAAGGTTTCCTTAGCGCTCTCGAGATCGAGGCGCAGCTTCTCGTAGTCCTCCAAGCGGCCAAGCCGGTCGAGTTGCTCGACCTTTCCGCCCGAGATGGCTTGATAGAGGTCGTTCTCCCGCTCCTGGAGCAGCTTGAGCTCCGCGCGCTCCGCGGAGAGGGTGCGCTCTACCTCGGTCTGCAGCTCTGCCTGGATACGCTCCAGCTCCTGATCCGCTTTCTGCCGCTCGGGCATCTTCTCGAGGAAAACGGCCGACACTCGGGCGTGCTCGGCCAATGCCTCGGCATAACGATTGGTGAGCGAGGTGATCATGCCCGTGCTCATGGACTTGGCGAGCTCGACGAACTTCTGTTGGCGGAACAGGGATTCATGGTTGCGTACCATGGTCTCGTACTGAACCCGCTCGGTATTGGCTTCGCCATAAGCACTCTTCAGGCTGGACATTCGGGCGCCCAGGGTGGTCGTCGTATCCTCGACATCGGCCATATCATTGTCGCGCTGGTACTCGAGCAGCCGCCGGGTATAGTCGGCGATGCGCGCCTCGCGCTCCGCGATCTGGGCAGTGAGCCAGGTCTTCGCCTGGAGCGCGGCATCCGTGGTGGACTCCAGCGTCTCGTCGCGGAGGACCCGCGCGGCGATATTGGCCAGGCGCGCGGACAGCTCCGGATCGGTTGTGCTCGCCTTGATATCCATGAGCTCGGTACCCGCCCGCGGGGTGTAGCTCATGGACTTGGCAAGCACCTGCGCCCCACCCGACTCCAGCGTGAGCCCGTCATCCAGCCCCAGCGCCTCGTACTCCTTCATCATCTTGCGGCGCAGAGATCGGGACTTGAGGAGCGCGATCTTGGTCTTGAGGTAGAGATCGCGATTCCACATGAGGTTGGCATTGGTGACGGTCTTGCCCATCTCCATCTCTTGCACGGCGATTGTGGAGACATGCACCACCGCTTTTGCGTCGTAGTAGCGAGGCGAGAGAGCGGTGAGCACCACGGACACAGCCAGCCCTGCGACCGTGAAGCCGGCGACCACCTTCCACTGCATCTGGATGACGGCCCACAGATCGGAGAGGGTGAAGCGGTCTTCGTTTTCTTCGATGTTGGGCAGTTCGTCCATGGATTCCGCTCGACAGGGCCAGGGCAGAGATCGCCCCGCCGTCCGTTATTCTGTTTGCCAGCTCTCGGCCCGATCGTCGACCGGTATTGGGGGCGGTTGCCCCGGTCCGGGCGGCCCGATACCCGGTTGGCTCTCCACGCTCGCTCCAGGGGGCACCATCCGCCAGCAAGGACCGGCCCGGGTCGCCAAGCGCGCCCTCGATATCACCGCCGCCACCGCCGGCTTGCTCGGTTCGCTGCCGCTCATCGCCGGCACGGGGCTCGCGGTTCGGGCCTCGATGGGCAGCCCGGTCTTGTTCCGCCAGCAGCGGGTCGGCCAAGATGAGTCGATCTTTCAGATCTACAAGTTCCGCTCTATGCGCGACCCCGCCTACCCGGGCGAGCCGGACGAGGCGCGCCTCACCCGGGTGGGGCGCTTCATCCGCAGCACCAGCCTCGACGAGCTGCCCCAGCTGATCAACATCCTCAAGGGCGATATGAGCCTGATCGGCCCTCGCCCCTTGCTGGTCCGCTACCTGCCCCGCTACTCGGCTCGGCAGCGCCTGCGACATAGCGTGCTACCCGGCCTCACCGGCTGGGCCCAGGTGTGCGGCCGCAACAGCCTGTCCTGGGAGGACAAGTTCGAGCACGACGTGTGGTACGTCGAGCACTGGTCCATCGGGCTCGATCTGAAGATCCTGCTCCGCACCATCGGCTCGGTCGCCAAGCGCAGCGGTGTGAGCGCCGAAGGCCAGGCCACCATGTCCGAGTTCATGGGCAGCCCGCCCGCAGAGGCCATATGAGTCGTATCTACCTGTCTCCGCCCCATATGTCCCCAGACGAGCGCCGCCTGCTGCTCGACGCCTTCGACTCGAACTGGATCGCCCCCCTCGGGCCCCATGTCGACGGCTTCGAGGCCGAGCTCGCTGCCTACGTGGGCATGAAACACGCCGCCGCGCTCTCGTCGGGTACCGCAGCCCTCCACCTCGCGCTGCTCCTCGCCGAGGTGCAGCCCGGCGATGTGGTGCTCTGCTCCAGCTTCACCTTCGCCGCCACCGCCAACGCCATCCGCTACGTCGGCGCCGAGCCCGTGTTCATCGACTCGACCGACGAAGACTGGTGCATGGACCCCGAGCTGCTGCAGGCCGCCATCCGCAGCGAACACGCAGCGGGGCACACCATCGCCGCGGTGATCGCGGTCGATCTCTATGGCCTGATGCCCGACTACGACGCCCTCGAGGCGATCTGCACCGAGCACGGCATTCCTCTGATCGAGGATGCCGCAGAGGCGCTCGGAAGCAGGCGCAACGGCCGTGCCGCCGGCAGCTTCGGACGCTGTGCGGCGTTCAGCTTCAACGGCAACAAGATCATCACCACCTCGGGCGGGGGGATGCTGGTCAGCTCGGACCCCAGCCTGGTCGAGCGCGCCCGATACCTCGCCACCCAGGCCCGGGATCCGGTGCCCTACTACCAGCACCAGGTCGTCGGCTACAACTACCGGCTCTCCAACCTCCTCGCCGCCATCGGACGCGGCCAGCTCTCCCATCTCGACGAGAAGATCGCCACCCGTCGCCGCATCTACCAACGCTACGCCGACGCCCTCGGGGAGCTCCCCGGCTTCTCGATGATGCCCATTCCCCAAGAGGTCGAACCAAACCGCTGGCTGAGCTGCCTCGAGATCGATCCGACGGCCGCTGGTATCGACCACGAGAGCATCCGCCTCCACCTCGAAGCGGATGGGATCGAGTCGCGCTCGCTGTGGAAGCCGATGCATCAACAACCGGTCTTCGAGGGCTGTCGCTCCTACCTCAACGGGGTCAGCGACCGACTGTTCCGGACCGGGCTCTGCCTGCCTTCGGGCTCCTCACTCACCGACCCCGACCAGAATCGCGTCGTTGAGCGGCTGCTCTCCACTCCGGGCCTTGCCCGATGACGCCCCCGACCTTCAGCATCATCATCCCCTCCCACAATCGCCCACAGATGCTTCGCCGGGTCGTCACGAGCGCGCTCGCCCAGACCGATCCGGACTTCGAGATCTGGGTCATCGACGATGCGTCCGAGCCTCCCGCTGCCCAGGCCATCCCCGACCTGCTCACCGACGCCCGGGTCCAGGTGCACCGCCAAGAGCCCAACGGAGGCGCCGCGGTCGCCCGAAACACCGGAGCGTCACTCGCTCGGGGCGAGGTCTTGGTCTTCGTCGACGACGACGATGAGATCACCCCGGACTACCTGGCCGGGGTTCGGGCGGTGTTCGATTCCTCCCCTCCCCGAGTCGGCTGGGTCGGCGGGAGCATCCGACATCTTCGGGACACGGCGCACGGCGTAGAGACCGTGCGCGACGAGCACTGGGCCGAGAACCTCGCCGGCCCGGGCCGCGCTCACGAAAAGCTCATGGCCACCCCCACCACCCGGTTCTGCTTCAGTGGTCTGGCGGTGAAGCGAGTCGCCTTCGAGGCGGTAGACGGCTTCGATACCGCCTATCGCTGCTCCGAGGACCGGGAGTTCTTGATGCGCCTGAGCGGCAAATCCGACGTGGCCCCCCTCCACGCCGTCGGGGTGCTCGTCCATCACCACGACGGGCCCAAGCTCAACCGCTACTCCAAGAAGATGGCGGAGTCCTACCGACGGATTGTCGAGACGCACTACACCCAGATATCCCAAAATCCCCAGGCCTTGATGGCTTTCGCCTACAAAACCGCTTGGCTGCACTACCAGGTCGGCGAGAACAAGACGGCCCGGAGATTCGCCAAGATGGCTCTGAAGAGCCGTCCAATCTCCGGGCGAACCTGGACCCTCATCGCCTCCTACGAGATCGGCCGTACCCACGGCAGCGAGATACACACCGGCATCTCCACTTGGGTGAAGACGCTCAAGCGCAGCCTGGGACGGGAGCTCGCTCGGGGAGCCAAGTCATGATCGGATCGCGAACGGAGCCTCCCATGAACTACCAACTCATCGATCCACCCCTTCCCACTGTCCAGCGTTGGGTGAATCTGGCGCGCCGCTACCCGGGCACTTCGACGCTGCGGAAGCTCCAATACGAGCACCTCGGCCAGCTGGATCTTCGCGGGCGGGTGCTCGACCTCGGGGGCGGAGCGAATGCCCTGTATCGGAAGCTCCTCCCCACCGGACTCGACTACTCCTCCATCAATATCGATCCCGAGATCGAGCCGACCTGGGTGGTCGTTCCCGGTCAACCCCTTCCCGTCGAGTCCAACACCTTCGACACCTGCTTGTCGATGAACACGCTCGAGCATGTGTGGGATGGCAAGCAGTTGCTTCGCGAGATCCACCGGGTCCTCAAGCCCGGTGGTCGAGCCCACATCACCGTGCCATTTCTATTTCGAATCCACGGCTTTCCCGACGACTACATCCGCACCACGCCAAGCTGGTGGAAGCAGGCCCTCGAAGAGGCCGGATTCAAAGAGGCCAGCGTCACCCCTCTGGTCTGGGGGCGGTACTCGACGGCGGCCTCCGTGGCGGGGGTCCGCGGCTTGCTCAAGCGCACCCGCTATACGCTCCCCCACCTCTGGGATGTGGCCTACGCAGCCGCCCTGTGTCGCAATATGGGCGGTCACTACCGGGGCGTCCGCGGACAGGTCATCTGCAATGTCGCCGTCGGGCACTTCATCAGCGCGACGAAGTAGCAGGCGCTGGGCCTGCGGCGCGCAGCATCTCCTGGAAGCGCGGGCTGCGCGCCTCGAGCTCGGCATAGCTTCCCCGATCGACGATTCGCCCCTGCTCGAGCACGATGATCTCGTCGCAGTGGCGAGTCGTGGTCAGCCGGTGGGCGATCATCAAAACGGTGGAGCCGGCCCGGGCCTCTCTGAGCGCTGCCATGACCTGGGCTTCGGTGCGATTGTCCAAGGCGCTGGTCGCTTCATCGAGGACCAGGATGTCGGAGTCTCGGTACAACGCCCGCGCCAGACCGATCCGCTGCCGCTGCCCTCCAGACAGTCGCAGCCCCCGCTCCCCTACTTCGGTATCGTAGCCTTGGGGAAGTTCACGCTCGATGAAATCAGACAAGGCGGCGATACGCGCAGACTGCTGCACCCTCTCCATGTTCGGTTCAGCCTCTCCGAAGGCGATATTGCGAGCAACGGTGGTGTCGCTCATGAACAGAGACTGCGGAGCGTAGCCGATATGCCGCTGCCAGGTGACCACCTCATCGAGCCCTTCCAGAGCATGCCCGTCTACCTGGAGCCGCCCCTCGTCCGGAGAGAGGAGGCCCATCAACAGGTCCACGAGCGTGGTCTTCCCCGAGCCGGTACTTCCCACGAAGGCGACCCAGGAACCCTTGCGAACCTCCAGATCAAGCCCATCGAATAGCCGGGTCTCGGCACTGGGGTACTGAAAACCCACGGAGTGGAGAGCAAGGCTATGTTCGAACGAAATCTCGAGGCTCTCGTCGACCTGAACCGGCTCCGGGGCGGTAGTTAGATCCTCGTAGATTCGCTCGAGGACTGCCTCCTCGACCTGGATACGGGAGGCACCGTTGAGCAGTGCTTGGAATGTGGGCAGCAGCCGTAGCCCCGCTACCGCATACGCTCCGAGCATCACCAGGACGCCATCCAAGGACTCACCTCGGACCTGAAAATACAGCACGACGACCAACACCGCCCCAAAGGCGACGCCCTCGAGCAGAAAGCGGCTCATTCCCGCGACCGCCGAGGCCATAGCCTGGGCGCCGGCGTAGACGACCGATGGCTCCCGAAACCGGGCGAGCGCGACCTCCTCCTGGCCGTAGAGCTTGATCTCCTTTACCCCCACCAATGCCTCAGCCGTGAGCTGGTGACGACGTTTATTGGCGACCGAACGCCGCTTCCCGATACGGCGAAGAGCCCGCTTCAGTACCACGAAGAGCACTCCGTAGAGCGAACCCAGGCTGATCACGAGCACCAAGGAGAGCAGTGGATCCTGCATCACCAGCCAGCCGATGACAAGCACAGCGCCCACGGCACGCGAAGCGACCATCAGGAACCCCACCAGCACCGCTCTCACGACGTCCTGCACCTCGACCAACAGCCGATGCGACAACTCCGGGGTGCTCTTCGTCAAGAAGTAGGCGTAGGGACGAGTGAGGTAGCTGCGAAGCACATCCTCGCCCAGGTTCGTCACCTGGGACCAACAGAACTGCTGCACCCGGTACACATTGTGGGCCGCGAACAGGTTGCCCCCCACCACCAACAGCACCACCCCAAAGCCCACCAGGGACACAAAGATCCCCTGCTCCAACCCCGACGCCTGCCAGGCCCCATACAGCCACGGCATCTCGTTGAGCTTGCCCGGCTTGGCCAGCAGCTGCATCAGGGTGACCGCGCTGGTCACGATCACCAGATCGAGGACCGAGACGATGATCAGCGAGGGCACCAGCTTCCACAGCTGCCTGCGGTGCTCCGGATGGACCAGCTGAAAGGCCCGCATAATCGTACGGATCACGCCACCACCTCATGCTTCCAGCCCGAAAGATCCCGGTCCAGCATGCCCTCGAGGCGCTGAATCTCCGGCCCGTAGATCGACCGCAGCCGAGCCCGCTGAGAGCCCGACAGCGCCGGGTTCTTCACGGCCTGCCGATTGAAGCGGTCCAGCAGCCGGGGCAGCCCGCTGCGCTTGATCACCCGCCGCACCCGGTCCCCGCCGTTGAGGTACAGAGTGCGGGCCACCAGCCGATTCAGCCGGTACAGCCGCTTCGAGCGGAAAGCCCGAGCCGTGTTGGCCGACCGGGTGAGCGATGGCGGGACGAAGCCGCTGTCCACCCCGATGAACTCGCAGATCGAGGCATAGCTGCCCGGCGGATCGGCCTTGAGGTCTTCCATGAAGCACACCTTGATCTGCTCGGCGGGGAAGTGCTCGCGGAAGCGCGCGAGGTGGGTGGCATACATGCCCTGCCAGACCAGATCGTCGAGGTGCTCCGACCAGTCGTCGATGACCGCGTCCAGAGAGGGGACCTGGGCGGACATGCCCGCCCGGTACCAGTAGTGGGAGTGCAGACGCGCGATGGGGTCGCGAAGCAGCAGCAGGATGCGCGCATTGGGCATGAGGCCCGCGATTCGACCCGCGGAGTCGGGGCAGGCGAGGTAGCCCGGGGTGATATCGCCAAGCACCGCACCGGGCGCCGAGGGCGCGTACAGGCTGCTGTACCAGGCGGGGCCCTTGTCGACAAAGGCGTCCATGCCGCCGCGCCGGTTGAAGAAGTGCACCTCTTTGACATCGGGCACGAACACGCCGGGGTGCTCGTCGAGGACCTGAAAGAGCCAGGTCGTAGCGGCCTTGTATGTGCCCACACATACAAAGTCCGGCAGCAACCGTCCCTGTTCGTCTCGCATTCCTCGCCCAAATCTGAACGACGGTGACTAACCGCGCCCGCCTCCCCGTGCCCGCCGATGGCTCAGCCGCCGCAGACCGGGTACTTCGGGCAGCACGGAGAACAGATGAAGATCACCATGATCGGGTCGGGCTATGTAGGGCTGGTCTCGGGAGCCTGTTTCGCGGATTTCGGGCACCATATCACCTGCGTAGACAAGGATGCCACCAAGATCGACGCGCTACGCGGCGGCAAGATCCCGATCTTCGAGCCGGGCCTCGATGCCCTGGTCGAGCGCAATGTCGCAGCGGGTCGACTCGACTTCACCACGGACTTCGGGCCGGCGGTGGCCAGCGCCGATGCGGTATTCATCGCGGTGGGCACGCCTACGCGGCGCGGCACCGGCCACGCCGATCTGTCCTATGTCCACGCGGCCGCCAAGGAGATCGCGGAGCATCTCGATGGCTTCACGGTGGTCGTCACCAAGTCCACGGTCCCGGTCGGCACCGGCGACGAGGTCGAGAAAATCCTGCGCGAGAACCGCCCAGACGGGGAGTTCGGTGTGGCCTCCAACCCGGAGTTCCTGCGCGAGGGCGCGGCGATCCAGGACTTCAAACACCCCGACCGCATCGTGGTGGGGGTCGAGGACGAGCGCACCCAGTCGGTGATGGCCGAGGTCTACCGCCCCCTCCACCTCAACCAGGGCCCGCTGATGTTCACCAGTCGGCGCACGGCCGAGCTCATCAAGTACGCGGCCAACGCATTCCTGGCGACGAAGATCACCTTCATCAACGAGATGGCCGACCTGTGCGAGCAGGTGGGCGGCAATGTGCAAGAGGTGGCCCGCGGCATCGGCCTCGACAAGCGCATCGGCCCCAAGTTCCTCAACGCCGGGCCGGGCTATGGCGGCTCCTGCTTCCCCAAAGACACCCTCGCCCTGACCAAGACCGCCCGGGATGCCGGGGTGCCCTTCCGTATCGTCGAGACGGTCGTGCAGGTCAACGAGGACCGCAAGAAGGCCATGGCCGACAAGGTAATCGCGGCCTGCGACGGCGTGGCTGGCAAGACGATCGCGGTGCTGGGCGTGACCTTCAAGCCCAACACCGACGATATGCGCGACGCGCCCTCCCTGGTGATCCTCCCCGCGCTCCAGGCCGCCGGCGCCTCGGTCCGCGCCCACGATCCGGAGGGGCGCGAGACGGGCGCACCCCTGCTCCCCGGGGTCGAGTTCCACGACGATCCCTACCGCTGCATCGAGGGCGCCGATGCCCTGGTGATCGTGACCGAGTGGGAGGCCTTCCGAGCCCTCGACCTGGGACGCATCCACGGCCTGCTACGCTCGCCTGTGGTGGTCGATCTGCGCAATATCTACCGCCGCTCCACCATGGCCGAGCACGGGTTCCGCTACATCAGCGTCGGCCGCCCCTGATGCTGTGACGAAAACAGATGGGAGTGGATGTTGCGCAGCAGGTAAGATGGCGCACCAAGGGGTACCGTGGATCGGGCAGAGCTGTACAAAGCCTTCGAGGAGATGTCCCTCACCGACATCATCCGGCTCCAAGACCACCTCTCGTCGCACCTACGTAGGCGCTTCGGGAAGGACCTCGGTCTGATCTTCACCGACATCGTGGGCTCCACCAAGTACTTCCAGCAGTTCGGCGACGAGGCGGGGCGGCGCCTGCAGCAGCGCCACATCGACGCGCTGCAGACCATCCTGGAGAAACACGGCGGCCGCATCGTCGACACCGCGGGCGATGGCGCCTTCGCGGCCGTGCCCTCCGCCCAGGCCGGCGCAGAGGTCCTCATCGAGCTCATGGCCGCGGTCGACGAGCAGAACGCCTCCACCGAGGCCCCGCATATGATGCATCTTCGCTGTGGTCTGCACTGGGGCCAGGTGCTCACCAATGGCGATATGGTCACCGGCGATGCGGTGAACCTCGCGGCCCGGGTCGCAGCCAGCGCCCGCATCGACGAGATCCGCCTCTCCCGCTCGGCCTTCAACGAGCTCGCCAATACCCACCGCCTGCGCTGCCGCCCCCTGGGCGCCACCGAGCTCAAAGGCCTTGCCAAGCCCGTCGACCTGTTCATGCTCGACTGGCTCGACCACTCCCTCTTCCCGGGCTTCATCACCATCGCCGAGACCGGGCAGCGGGTGTCGCTGCCCAACAAGCCCACCATCACCTTCGGCCGGCTGGGCATGCACGACGGAATGCAGGCCAACGACATCGTCCTCACCCTCGACGACCCCACCCAGAACCGGCAGATCTCCCGCTGGCACTTCGAGCTCCGGCGCAGCCCCAAGGGCTTCCTGCTCCGGCCGGTCAGCCGCGGCCGCACCGAGGTCGATGGAGAGGTGATGGAGCGCGGCCAGGAGAAGATGATCGGAGCGGGCTCGATCGTGCGCCTGTCCCGGGTGCTGACCATCACCTTCAAGGCGGGTCAGTCCATCATCGACGAGGGCGCCCGGGCCACGATGTTCGCCGGCGAGTGATCACAGGGGCCGGGCCGGTACCCCCACCGCCACGACTCCAGGCTCGATATCCCGCACCGCCACCGCTCCCCCACCCAGGATCGCGCCCTCTCCTACAGAGATGCGCGGCAGGACGGTGCTGCCCAGGCCCACCCACGCACGACTGCCCACCTGGGCAGCCCCACCGAGCGTGGCATTGGGAGAGATATGCGCCCAGTCCCCCACCCCGACATCGTGCTCGACCACGCAGCCGGTGTTGAGGATCACGCCCTGACCGACCCGCGCCCCGGTGTTCACCACCACCCCAGCATAGATCACCGTGCCCGGGCCGATGGTCGCGCTCGGAGAGACCCAGGCCGTGGGGTGGATCACCGTGGGCGAAGGGATTCCCAGGGTGGCGAGCTGCTCTCCGATGCGCTCTCGGACCTGGATATAGCCGATGCCGTGGTAGACCTCGAGGCGGTCGACCTCGGTGAGGATGGTCCCGGAGTGGACCAAAAGCCCCTCGACCTGTTGCCCGGCCTTGCCATCATCGATGAAGCCATCGGGCTCCTGGCCGAGCGCACGGAGCGTATCGAGGAGCACGCGACCGTGGCCTCCGGCGCCATAGATCAGCCTCACCCAGCCTCCGCGCGCCGCCGCATGAACCATGGCAAGAGCAGCCAGAGCCCAAGAGCGGACCCGGCCCCGGTAGAGCAGCTACCGCCGCCGTAGTACGCGACCAGATCTTCGTCCGGAATACGCTGTGCGTCGAAGCAGGTGGGCTCGCTCGCGGACTCCTGCCCCGAGCCACTGCGATGGACGCCTACCAGGCAGAAGGAGTCCTCGACGCCTGGCACCAACAGCTGCATCGGCGCCGACCAGTCGCGCGAATCCAGACGCTTGGCCTCCAGGAGGCGCTCCCCTGAGTCGTCGAGCAGGTACACCAGGAACCACTCCTCCGAAGGACGCTCGGCTGGGCCAGGCGTGACCGTCAGCTCCACCCGCCGAAACACATCGGGCTCGCAGCGACTCTCGACGCCCCCCATGGTCTGCCCCACCATTCCGAGCTCCACCGAGGGCGCTCCGAGCAGTGGTGCCGCCATATGATTGCCGGTGGTGAACTCTGCAATCCACTCGTCTACATAGGCCGAGTCCGGAGAGTTTGGCTGCTCGGGGGCTTCGAGGGCGACGGAATAGGTGACGCCGGGCTCCAGGCCGGTCTGGGGCACGAAGGTCCACACGGCCAGAGAGCCTTCGGTGCGCTCCACACGCCACTCGCCCGGGACGACCCCGCGGCCGTCCACCAGATCGACTCCGACGGAATCCAGCGACCCACGTCCCCGAACCTGCAGCACGACGACCGCATCGACCGGGACCTCGTCCGCCCCGTGCTCCGGGCTGACCGCGAGCACGTCGTTGGATTCTTCCTCGCAGGCCCAAGCGGGCGCCGCAAAGAGCATGGCCATGATCATCCACATCGTGTTCAGCTTTCCCGCCCTACAGACGATCGACAACCCAAACCTGTTGTCGGGCTCCTACCCATCGGATCCGGGTACCCGCTACGGGACGTCGGTCTGACCATCGCCGTTGTCTCCCCAGCAGAACACGATGCCGGCCCCGTTGAGCGCGCAGCCATGGGTGGGGCCCATCTCCACATCGAGAGCGGTGAAGTCCGGAGGAGCGATCTGGCCGAAGTTGTTGGCGCCCCAGCACTCGAGAGTGGTGGCGGAGAGGATGCCGCAGGCGGAGTCCCCCGCGGCCGAGATGTCCGTGTACGGCCCCTTGCGGTTGGCCGGATTGTTCTGACCGAAGTTGTCGCGGCCCCAGCACTTGAGGGTGCGGTCCTGGAGGATGCCGCAGGTGTGGTCATCCCCCGAGTCGAGCTGGAGGTAGGTGCCCAGATCCGGCACGGCCTGGTCGAAGGAGTCGTCGCCCCAGCAGACCGGGATGCCATTGCCGGACTCGACCGCGCCGCAGGTATGCCGGTCGCCCGGAGCGATCTGCACCATCTCCTGAGCGGGGACCATGGAGACCTGGAGGAACTCGTCATCGCCCCAGCAGGCCGCGGCCCCGAGGTTGTTGATGGCGCAAGCGTGGCGCACCCCCGCGGAGAGCTGCTCCCAGTTGGTGCCGGCCGGCACATCGGAGACGATCCCGAACTCGTCATCGCCCCAGCACTCGATGGACCCTTCGCGGATTCCACACATGTAGCGCAGCCCGCCCCCGAGCACGGTCCAGCCCGTGGTGGTGGGCCGATCGCTGACCTCGCCCGCGGTGTCGGCACCCCAGCAGTCGAGCTCGGCGGTGGTTCGGATGGCGCAGCTGACCCGATCGCCGACCCCGATGGTGCCGTAGGCGTGCATATCGGCGCCGTTGCAGTCCTCGTCGACATCGTTCCATGGGATGTCTGCGACGTCGGGGTTGATGCCCCGGGTGTCGTCGTCGCAATCCTCTCCGCCGCTGGCTTCGCTGGCGAAGCCGTCCCCGTCTTCGTCCACGCCGTCGACACCATCACAGTTGTTGTCGACCTCGTCCCCGACGGTGTCCTCCGCCTCGGGGTTGATCTCGGGATCCGAGTCGTCGCAGTCCTGGCTCTCGTTGAACCCGTCGTCATCCCGGTCCAGACGATTGACATCGGTATCGATGACGAGGTCCTTGCCGGGGCAACCGGCGAGCAGGGAAAGGCTGATCAAGGCGGTCAGGCGCATCGGATCTCCGTAGGTGACGCAGCACGATAGCCGCACCTTCTGCTCGCCGCCATCGCCACGGGAGCGGCCGAGCGGGATCCCAAAGAATCCGAGGCGATCCGATCGCACAGAGTCCGTCCGAACCAGAATTATTGTTCTCATGTGGACGTGCTCCCAGAGCCACTCTGCAAGCCTGAAACACGCTGCAACAGGGTGCTACGTGAATATCGGAGGACAACCGACGTAGAGAGCTGCCGAGACACACAACGGAGGCAAGAATGCGCAACATGGCCCTGATTCTGATGACGGTGATGGCAGCGGGATGCGACGCGATCGGGGGCGGCGGCCCCCTCGAGGGCGTGTGGATGTTCGAAGCCCCCAACCCCGAGGCCAACTGCAGCAGCACCCTGGGCACCAACCTGCGCGACGCGAGCATCGGCGGCCAGAACCAGTCCGACTGGACAGATATCCAAGAGAACGACCAGTCCCTGGACATCTTCTTCGCCCGCATCTCCCATGGCCGCGCAGACGACGCGGTGATGATCGTCGCCAACGAGGTGATCCCCGGATCCAAGGTCGACAAGGACACCTGGGAGTTCACCTATGTGGCCACCCTGAACAGCGAGGACGGCCGGCAGCACACCAGCGGCTACCGCTACGTCGAGAGCACGGACACCGAGGTGAACACGGTCTACACCATCCGCCGCGAGAGCAACCGATGGCTGTCAGGCGAGGCGAACTTCGACAGCGTCTTCACCCAGCGCTGGGCCGAGACGGACCAGTGGAACCAGAACACCACCGGGATCTTCTACGGGGATCTCCCGTCCTTCAACGTCGGAGCCAGCGAGAACGTGTCGGACAGCAACGACTGCCTCGACCAGGAGTGCTTCATCACCCAAGAGACCCGCTGCGAGAACAGCGTCGGGATCGTGGGGACGTGGACCGGTCTGGACGGAGAGGGGCAGTTCGAGCTCGAGGACAACTTCACCAGCGCTCTGGACTGAGCGCTGTCGGGCCGGTGGTACCGTTGGGGTCAGACCCCAATAGGACCACTCACTCCCCGCGAAACACCAACTCCACCGCCGCCCCGCCGGCACCCACGGTCAGCGAAGCCTTCTGCTCGCCGAAGACCTCGTGCCAGGCCGTGACCTCGTAGCTTCCGAACGGAACCCCGTTCAGCTCGAAGGACCCGTCCGGCCCCGAGATCGCCCACCAGTCGTGCTCTACGATGCCAATATGGGACTCCATCCACGGATGGACATCGCAGCGGGCCTCGACCATGCGCTCCGGCCGCAGAAACTGCCGCGTGATGCGCTGATCCTTGCCCGGCATGGTCAGGTTGAACACGTCGTTCTCGTCGCTGACCGTGCGCACATTGTGGAACATCGCGTCCGAGTTGATGAACGTCACTTCCTGACCCACCCGAGCCCCGTGGATCCGCGGAGCATAGACGCAGCCCCGCTGGTCGACCTCTACTTCTGATGCAGGCGCAGCGGGAATCTGGAAGTCCTCCCAGCCCTTGGAGAGCCAGATGAACACGTTCTCCAGCTTGCCATCCGCGATCTTCACGCTGTCTTCGAAGACCGGACCGGACACCGCCTTGAGGCAGTCGCCGTAGAGCTTGAGCTCCTTGGGTGGCGGCGCCACGCCCTCGAAGCGCACCACACCCCGCACATCCGCCGTCTTGGATGGGTCGATCGCGGTGCCTTCCGTCTTGGCCGTGCTCGCGAGATCGACCGCTTCCGGAGGGGGGCTCGGGAGCGTGAGGCCGAGCACACCGAGCACCGACACCAGCACGGTGCTCTTGACCAACCAGTGCGCCCCCCAGCCGTCGTAGAACAGCTGCCGGACCGCAGCCCCGAGCGCCATCATCAGCAGCAGGATCACCGCCGACAGGGTGTTGCCGAAGGTGAACGGGTAGTGATTGCTGATCATCAGGAACACGATCGGGAAGTGCATATACCCGTTGTGTACCGAGCGCTGATGGCCGATCGCGCCCAGCAGAAGGTCGGGCTCCTCGCCCTTCTCCAGCGCCGCGACCATCTTCTGGGATCCCGGGATGATGCGGATCCACACATTGGCCGTCATGATCGTGCCCAGCAGCGCGCCGGTGTGGAGGAAGGCCGCCCGCCCCGAGAGCAGGAAGGTGAGCCCTACGCCGGTGCCGCCGATCAGCAGCACCGTCAGGATCGTCCCTACCGTGGGATCTTTGCCCACCCGACCGATGGGACCCGCCCAGATGAAGTCGTAGATCAGCCAGCCGCCGATGAGCGTGCCCAGCCCGATACCGACCGAGGTGAGCGGAGACATCTCCATCACGCTCGAGTCGATCATCAGCACCCCACCGGTCAGGTAGTACAGCACCACCAACAGCAGGAAGCCGGTCACCCAGGTGGTGAGCGCCTCGAACTTGAACCAGTGCAGATGCCCGGTGAAGATCGGGGGCAGCACCCGGGTCTTCTGCATGCGGAAGAAGCCGCCGCCATGCACCATCCACAGCTCGCCATGCACATCCGGGTCGACCCCATCGACCTCGGGAGGGCGCAGCGCCTTCTCCATGCTGTGGAAGAAGAAGGCGTGCCCGATCCAGGCAATCGCCGCGAGTACATGAACCCAGCGGAAGAAGAGCTGGGCCCAGTCGTTGAGCCATGCATCCATGGCCGCACCCTACCGCAACCGCGCCAGGATCTCCTCGGCGGATACGACACCGTCCCATTCCCGGTCGAGGACCAGCCCTGGACGCAATAGCGCGAGCTTCACGGTGTGGGTGAGGGCGCCGTCCTCGGGGAGCACGAGGATGTTGAACAGCGCGGGCAGGCCGTCGCTCATCAGCTGCGGGTCGCCGGTCGCAAGGGTCCAGTGCACCGGAGAGTCGGGGTCGCGACCAAAGCGCTCGGCATAGTCGACGAGCCTCTCGGGGGTGTCGTACTCGGGGTCCAGGGTGAGGGTGAGCAGCTCCAGCGGCGGGAGATCGGGCGACCAGGCCGCCTGGACGGCTCGCATCTGGGCCATGGTCAGCGGACAGGCCTCGGCCTTGCCACAGCGGGTGTAGACAAAGCCGACGAGCACCCAGCGATCGGCGAACGAGCCCAGCCCGAACGGCTGTTTGTTCTCGTCCAGCAAGGGAAGATCGGGCAGGCCTTCTGGATGTCTCCAGCCCGCGATCTGGGCCTCCCAGCCGGCCTGTCCACCCCGGGTCGCCCACCAGCCCCCGACCAGGGCAAGCCCCAGCACAGCCGCTCCCAGCCACGCCAGCTTGCCGAGCATGGGGTACCCTCGCGCCATGTCCACGCCTCTGTCCATCCCGATCACCCTCGCGACCCCGGCCGGGCCGCTCACTGTCACCGTCGTCTCCACCGAAGACAAGGTACCCATCCCCACCGCGATGGGCTCGGCTGTGGCGCTCTCGAACGCGATGAACACCGCCGCCATCGGCCTGGCAGCGCAGCACGGGCACCCCATCCAGTGCGGCCAGGGCTGTGGAGCCTGCTGCCGCCAGCTCGTCCCCGTCTCCCCCATCGAGGCCTTCGCACTGAGCACCGCCCTGCAAGCGATGCCCGATGACAAGCGCAGCCGCATCGAGGCCCGCATCGACCACACCCTCGAGCAGCTGCAGCAGACCGGCCTCGCAGACCAGCTCGAGCAGATTCCCGCTGGGCCCAAGGGCCGCGCCATCGTCCTGGACTACTTCGCAGCCCAGCTCCCCTGCCCCTTCCTCGAGGAGGAATCCTGCCAGGTCTACGAGCAGCGACCCTTCGCCTGCCGGGATCTGCTCGTCGCCTCGGACCCCAAACACTGCGAGGATCCGGGCGCTGGACAGGTCCGGCGCATCCCCGTCTTCCTGGACATGGGGCGGGCGGTGCGCAGCCTATCTGCCGCAGCCTTCGGCGATATCACCCTTCAGATGCCCCTCCCCGTCGCTATCTCTTGGGCACGGGAGCATGACGAACTGCTGGGGACGGTCGCCCGCGGGGTCGATCTGGTCAAGGGCCTGATATCCGCCCTGGCGGGCCAGCGAAAGTCGTAGAGACTACCCTGTACACGCGGGTTATTTGCGCGTGGGAGCACCATTCAGCGTGGCCTGGGATTTTCAGATCGTCCAAGTGACTGCGGCGGGTACCTTCGGCACGGTATGTGTCGCCTTCGACTGGTCTACCCGGCGGTTCTACGCGCTCAAGGTCCTCAAGGATCGCTTCAAGCACAACCGCAAGGTGCTCACCCGCACCCACGACGAAGCCACCATGTTGGCCAAGATGCAGAACGCCAACATCCTCCGCGTCCACGAGATGCTCGAGGTCGGCGACCGGCCCGTAGTCGTCATGGAGTGGGTCCAGGGCTGCTCGCTCCAGGACCTCGTCGACTGCAATCCACAAGGGCTCACCGGCCCCCACGCCCTGGAGCTCGTCCGCCAGACCGCCTGGGCGCTCCATGCGGCCTACAACACCCCGGCTGGGGCCACCGGCGCTGCGATGAAGGTGATCCACCGCGACATCAAGCCCTCGAACATCTTGTTCTCACTCCAGGGGATCGTCAAAGTGGTCGACTTCGGCATCGCCCGCGGAGACTTCGAGGAGAAGCGCTCCGAGACCGTGTCGATGGTGCTCGGAGCCCGCGCCTATATGTCTCCCGAGAGGCTCGACGGCGCCCCGGACAGCCCCAAGCTCGATGTGTACGCCCTCGGACTCGTGCTCTACGAGCTGCTCCGGGGCGAGCGGATCAAGCTCTCCATGCGCCCGAATGTCCACACCCGTCAGATGGCCGATGCCCTCGACGCTCTGCCGATTCATGGCATGTCCGCCGAGGGCGCCCGAACCCTCCGCTACCTCATTGCCGAGCTGACCCACTACGAGCCAGAGGACCGCCCCGACGCCATCGATGTCGCCAAGCGCGCGCTCTATATCCTCGATCTGGAGGGGGGGGTCCCGGATATGGTCGCCTTCGCCAATAGCCACGCCCGGCCCATCTTCGAGGCCAACTCGCTGATCGATCCCCGCAGCATCCAGGACTACGACGAGCTCGCCTTCATCGACCAGATCGGCCCCACCCGCCCCGGCGGAGACCCCGCCATCGATCGCAAGCTGCGCGCCTTCCTCGCAGAACCCGGCTGGGCAGACCACGTCGAAGAGCTGTGGACCCTGCTCCTGCTCAACCCCCGGTGGACCTCCCGGCCCTTCGTCGACTGGCTCGACAAGCGCAAGGCCTCCTGGTGGCAGTTCTGGCAGCAGAGCAATGCTACGGTGCCCCAGAAGATCGCCCTCCTCCGCATCCTGTCCTGCCGCTTCGATGCCGAAGCCAAGCGGCGGGTGCTCCGCTTCAAGTCCGACGCAAACCCCCGCGTGCGCAAGCTCGCCAACGCGCTTCTCACCGCCGAAGAAGCCACTCACTTCTGACCCCCCGAGGTATTCCATGCGAACCCCGCTCCCGTTCCTGCTCGCCCTGACTCTGTTCGCTTGCAAGCAGCCCGAGGCCGACACCGACACCGACGTCGCGGACACCGACACCGACACCGACACCGATTCCGACGCCGACACCGACACCGATGCGGACGCAGACACCGACACCGATGCGGACGCAGACACCGACACCGATGCGGACGCAGACACCGACACCGATGCGGACGCAGACACCGACACCGACACCGATGCGGACGCAGACACCGACACCGACACCGATGCGGACGCAGACACCGACACCGACACCGATGCGGACGCAGACACCGACACCGACCCGCCGGCTCCTACGGCTTGCACCTACGCCGCTCCCCTCGGGTCCGTCTTCTACGTCGCGACCGACGGGGACGACTCTGCTGGCGACGGCAGCATAGGCTCTCCGTGGGCCACCATCACCCAGGCCCTCGACAGCGTGCCCGACAGCTCCACCATCCTGGTGCGGCCCGGCACCTACACCGGCCGGGTCCGGATGCGGGGCACCTTCCCGACCGGGGTGACCGTTCGCTCCGAGGTCCCCTATATGGCCAAGCTGCGCAACAGCGACACCGTGCTCACCTTCTACACCGCCGGGGTGGGCTGCGATGGCATCACCGTCGAGGGCTTCGATATCGCGCACTCAGGACCCGGAGCCGGCCCCCTTCTGATTCACGCCGACGCCGACGGCACGGGTGCCGTCCGCCGCATCACTCTGCGCAACAACGTGCTCCACGACTCCTACAACAACGACATCCTCAAGGTGAATGGCGGCATCTCCGAGGTCGTCATCGAGCGCAATATGTTCTTCAACCAGACCGGCCAGGACGAGCATATCGACATCAACAGCGCGAGCGGGATCATCGTCCAGGACAACCTCTTCTTCAACGACTTCGCCGCCAGCGGGCGCACCAATAACAACGACACCTCCAGCTTCATCGTCGCCAAGGACAGCGGCGGCGCCAACGATATCTACACCGGCTCCCAGGATCTCGTGCTCCGGCGCAACGTCTTCCTCAACTACCAGGGCTCCACTGGCACGGGCTTTTTGCTCTTCGGCGAGGATGGGCAGCCCTTCTACGAGGTCTCCGGTGCCACGGTCGAGAACAACCTCTTCCTCGGCAACTCCCCGGTGCTGATGCGCTCTCCGCTCGGTGTGAAGGGCTCCGAGGACATCATCTTCCGAAACAACACCGTCGTCGGCGACCTTCCCTCACGGGCCTTCGCCTTCCGGTACAACCTCGAGGGGGCCAACCTCGGTATCCGCGGGGTCGAGTTCTCCAACAATATCTGGTCCGATCCTACCGGAACGATGGGGGCCCAGGATTCAAACGATAGCAACGATTTCTCGGACGCCTCGCCCTCCGCCATCCTCGACTTCATCATCGACAACAACCTCTATTGGAACGGCGGATCGGCCATTCCCGAGGACTCCTCCGAGGCCATCAACCCCAGCGATGATGTCTCTTCGGTCACCGGCGACCCCCTGCTCGGCGACCTCTCCGGGCTGGTCGTCCCCCACTGGGATGGCAGCGCCTTCGCGGATGGCAGCACCGATATCTGCGGCGCCTTCGAGCGGGTGGTCAACCTCTACGGCACCCCCGCGGCCGGGAGCATCGCCCTCGACTCCGCCGACCCCAACAACGCCGCCAGCGACGATATCCTCGGGCGTCCCCGGGGAGCCACGCCGGATATCGGCGCGGTCGAAGCTCCGTAGGGAGCTTTAGCTCACCTGAATAGAGAACCGGTCGATGTAGCGGGCGAAGCGGCGATGGATATCGTCGGGGTCCAGCCCGTACATCGCCGCGTCGTATTTGTGCTGGCCCCGCGCGTCTCCGCGCTTGGTAGCCAGGTAGCCCGACACCGCGTCCGGGTCGCAGCGCCGCAGCTCGAACTTCTCGGTAAACGCATCGAGCTCGGCCTGCTCGTCCGCGATGAGCTTGTGGAAGTTCACATCATAGAAGCGGTCGTCACCGACCTTGTCGCGCACATCCATCGCCCGATTGACCCCAATCAGGAACCGATCCGTGATGTGACGCCCCACATCGACCGGGTCGAAGCTGCCGTACATCATGCGCCACTGCATCGAGATCAGGCTGCAGTACGAGGCGATCGAGGTGTAGGGGTCGCGGTGAGCCCAGGCGATGCAGGCGTCTGGGAAGACGGCGAGCAGCGCATCGAGGAACCACAGATGCTCAGGGCACTTGAGCACCAAATGCTGCGCCGGTCGCTGCCGCAGCAACAGCTGGAGGAGCTGCCGATACTCGCGGTAGGCCACGCTCATCTCCCAGTCCATCAGGAAGTCGCCATAGGCCGGTACCCCCGCACCCAGATCCCAGTTCATGACCGCAAAGGACGGGCAGAATAGCGGCCAGCACTCCTCGGGTGTGGTGCTCTTGATCTCGTGGACGGCCTTCATCTCGGGGCTGGCCAGATAGGCCACGGCGAGCATCTGCTCCGTGGTGCGGATGCGCTTGCGCGCGTCAGCGACGGGGTCTTTCAGCTCGGGGATGGGCCGGGTGAGCTCCCAGAACTGGAGCGCCCGACGGTCGGGGTCGAGGGCCATGAGGTTCTGCAGGACCGTGGTCCCGGTCCGTGGGAAACCCACGACGAAAACGGGGCGCTGGACCGGGATATCCCCCAGGGTAGGGTCGTCGGCGAGGGCCTTCTGCAGCTTGAGCCGGGTGCAGGCGGCCTCGACATAGGTCTGCCGCACGATGACCCGAGCGAGGGGGCTGAGCCCCGCTGTGTTGGACTGCTCGATGATGCGTCCGAGGGGCTCGCGGAAGGCCTGATCGCCGAAGTCCGACAAGCCCGTGCGCTTACATGCCGCCCCAAGCACCTCGTCTACGCCAAGAGCTGCAGGAGCCAGCCCCACGGACTCCGCCGCCCGAGCGACCAGGTTCGCCGTGCGGAACGCGAAGTTGTACTGGGTCTTGCCGACGGTGACCTGCGCCAAGCCTCCCCCCTCCGGGTCATCTTTAACCGGGCGCCCCGGCGCCCTCGATTACGACAGCTGTCCCCGACGCTGCGGCTCACCGCGCAGGGCCCGGAGCTCCTCCGGCGGGGCTTGCACCGACTCGCCGTGGTCGCGAATGTGCTTGGACAAGACCCAAGCAAAGAGCTCGAGCTCATAGGCGGACACCCGGTTCCCCTCGAAGCGCAGGGGCTCTGCGCGGTGCCGGTGCACGATCAGCCAACCCCCGACGGCCTCGGCATGGGTGAGCGCCGAGAGCGGCAGGCTCCAGAACTGGCCTCGGACATCGCTGTACCGAAACGCATGGAGGCTCACTTCGAAGATGTGGTCGTAGAACCAGGGCCGCACCAGCCAGGCCACACCAGCCGGGATGACCAGCACCGCTACCAGCACAAGGATGCTCACCAGAGCCGGTCCATCCGCGACCACCGGAATCAGCCAGATCACCGCGAGAATCACCGCTGCCGCCACGCTGGCCAACCATGCCATGCCCGCAGCCGCCAGCGCCGCGCTGGCCCGAGCATATCGCCCCGGATCATGGCGGCCGAGCCGAGCCCGAAAGCCGTGCATCTGTGGAACTACCCAACCGGGGAGTGTGGGATCGGTCGAGCGCATCGCGGCCCCTCGAGGCCGAGATAACGCGGCCGGACCCACGCCCACCGGCGAACTGCCTTCGTCCGCGCTACTCTCCGAGGTATCGACCCCGAGGCCCCATGCAGCGGTTCCTACTCCTGGCGCTGTTCGCCGTCGCCTGCAAAGCAGATGGCGTCCCCACCGAGACCGACTCCGACACGGACACCGACTCGGATGCCGACACCGACTCGGACACCGACACAGACGCGGACAGCGACACCGACTCGGACACCGACACCGATATCTGCCAACAACCCCTCGCCTGTACCGCAGGCATCGGCGAGACCGCGTTCACCGCCCTCAACCCCGGTATGCCGGTGGAGATGTTCCACGGGCAGCAGGGTGGGTGGCATGTCAACACCGCCGTCCGGGTCGACAACACCTCTCAGGTCGTGCGCATCCTGCCCAAGATCACCGTCGTCTCCTCAGGCCTGCTCCTGGCCGGCGGTGAGGGCCTGCTCGACACCTACAACCAGGCCCTCGTCCTCACCGGACCCTGCTCGGGCGAGGCGTGGCAGGTCCGGGCCAACTTCGACGAGACGCCCGTCGATCTCGACACCATCTGCAGCTTCGAAGGCGAAGATCTGCTCGTCGAGATCGAGGTCACCGACGACCAACTCAACACCACATCCTGCTCTGCTACCGGGGTCGCCGCGCTGCATCCCGACGATGTGGACTATTGTGGAGCCCTCCCGTGATTCTCGGCTGGGCCCTGTTCCTCGGCTGTCCCCAGCCTCCAGAGTCCCCTCCCACGCCCCCCACTCCCGCCATCGAGGATACCGGTCCGGTGCTCGACACCGGGCTCCCCGCACCCTCCCCTCCCCAACCCGCCGTCTCCATCGGCCTCGGAGAGGTGATGCTCTGCCCCGATGTCGGCCGGGATGTGCGCTACTACGACCCCATCTACCTGGGCGAGGCCGGCACCCAGCCCCGGCGCTGGGACAGCTCCGGGCTGATCATCGACGACTTCGACGGCGACGGAAGCCTCGATCTGCTGGCCCCCGGCCTCGACCGCGCCCAGCTGTGGATTCGCACCCCCACAGGCTGGGTCGATCGCGCCGCCACCATCCTCCCCGAAATCGACATCCAGCAAGCGGTGGGCGGCTCGACCGCGGACTTCGACGGTGATGGCGACCCCGATATCTACATCACCCGGTACGACGCACCCGGGGTGCTGCTCCGCAATGATGGGGGTGTGTTCACCGACATCAGCGAGGACGCCGGCCTCTCACAGGCTCCCAGCCGCGCCACATCTGCGAGCTGGGCGGACTTCGATGGAGATGGCTGGCTGGACCTGTTCGTGGGCGGCTACGGAGCCACCCCAGAAGACGCCTGGGAGCTGGACATGGCTCCGGGGGACCCCAGTCAGCTGTTGCGCAACAACGGCGATGGCAGCTTCACCGACCTCTCCGCGAGCCTGCCCCAGAGCGTCCACGACAGCTACACCTTCCAGAGCGCCTGGTACGATATCGACGAAGATGGCTTCCCCGAGCTCTTCCTCCTCCAGGACTTCGGGTGGATCCGCCCATCGGTGATGCTGTGGAATCGGGCCGGAACCCTCGAGCTCGATGACGGAACCGCCGGCTTCCACCCCAACTTCGCCGGCATGGGCTTGGCCGTCGGGGACCTCAACGACGATCTCATCCCCGACTTCGCCCAGACCAGCTTCGAGGACGTCTCGCTGCTGCTCTCCACCCAGACGGCCTTCGCCACGGACGGGGTCGCGTGGACCGAGTTCGCCGACGCCATGGGCTTCACCATCGATCTCGACGTCTGGCACCAGGTCTATGGCTGGGGGGCCGAGCTCGGCGACCTCGACAACGACCGCGACCTCGACCTGGTCGTGGGCTTCGGCAAGTGGGACGAGTACCTCAACTACGACTGGCAATACGACGGCATCTGGACCCTCGACGAGGGGCAGTTCAGCCAGCGAGCGGCGGGCAGCTTCTACGATGCCGATGACCGCGGCGCCACCCGGGGCGTGCTCCTCGTGGACCTCGACGGGGACGGCTGGCTCGACATCGTCAAGCGCATGCTCGACGAACCCCTCACCATCCACCGGTCGCGCTGCAACCCCAGTCGCCACTTCACCCGCATCGCGCTTCGCGACCCCACCTCGCCGAATACCCACGCCATCGGGGCGCGGGTCACGCTCACCGTCGCAGGGGAGCGGCTCACCCGCTGGGTCGATGCCGGCAGCCGCTCCATGTTCAGCGGCGGGCCCGCAGAGCTTCATTTCGGGCTCGGCGACGAGCTGATCATCGAGCACGCCGAGGTCCGCTGGCCCGACGGCGAGGTCCAGCTCATCCGCGAGCTCCCCGTCGACCGACGGATCGAGATCACCCGACTCGTCCCATGAAGATCACCCGCCTCCAGGTCCTCTCGGCCGATGAACACGCCTTCGTCCAGGCCCTCGCCGAAGGCTGGATGCCCCGCGGAGGGGTCCCCGAGCTCTTTGGTGCCGATGCCCAGCTCGGCGCCTTCCTCGACGACACACTCACCGTCATCAGCCCCCTCAATCGCAAGCTCATCAAGCTGCTGATGCAGGTGCTCGACGACTCTACGCTGCCCACCCACCTCTCCACCTACACCGGGCTCAAGCAGCACGACCGTACCTCGGTGCTGCACGGCTGGATCCACCACGACAACCCCCTGGCCCGGTCCGCTGTGCAGGGCCTCGTGGTGCTCATCGCCGTCGGCTGGACCACCCATCCCGATGTGGTCGCCGTGCTCGAGCCCTCGATGCGGTGCAGGTATGGTCGCTGAAATGGATCTCCGCGACCACACCCAGGCCACCGGCACCACCCAGCTCCGAGCCGACGTCGTCATCGTCGGAACCGGCCCAGGCGGGGCCGCCGCAGCCCGGGTCCTCGCCGAAGCCGGGCGCAAGGTCGTGCTGCTCGAAGAAGGCCCCGCTCGCCCATGATCGCCCGGGGCGACTCCTTCATGCCCATCGCAGCGGGACGCGGAGTCGGCGGGGGCAGCCTGGTGAACTCGGCGCTATCCTTCCGCACGCCGGACTCTGTGCTTCACAGCTGGACCCCGCTGCTCCAGGACGATCGCTACAGCCCCCGCGCCATGGGGCCGATCTTCGACGAGGTCGGCGAGATCATCCAGATCGGCATCACCCGCACCGAGATCGCCGGGGAGAACAACCTGCTGATCTGCCGCGGCATCGACAAGCTCGGTCTGCGGGGGGGCCTCGCGCCGCGCAACACCCCGCGCTGCGCCTGATCTCGGACAAGGGCGAGGGAACGGTCGGCGCGCGCTCCGACGGCACCGCCGACATCTCGTATCGCTTCGCGCCCAACGATATCCAGCGCATCAAGGACGGCATGGTGCTCACCGCCCGGGTCCTGATGGAGGGCGGCGCCCACACCCTGCTCGCTGCGGTCCACGGAGTCGGGGAGCACCGCAGCGTCGAGTCCTTTGCAGCGGCCCTCGCCGACCGGACCATCGCCGACTTCGCGCTCTATGCTGCCCACCCCATGAGCTCCTGCCGCATGGGCCTCGATCCCGAGACCTCGGTCATCGGCGTAGATGGCCAGGCACACGGCCTGCCCGGCCCATACATCGCGGATAGCTCAATCTTCCCGACCTCCCTCGGTGTCAATCCGCAATACACGACCATGACCCTGTCCACAGCCATCACCCGCAACCTGGTGAACTGAGCATGCTGCTCCTGTCCTTCGCACTCGCCGCCGATATCCGCGAGCCCCTCACCGACCTTGTCTCTCCCATCGTAGACGAGGGCCTGGTCGGGGCCCTGGTCGTCGCGGTCATCGCAGATGGCGAGGTTCGCTACCTCAGCTTCGGGCGCATGGCTCTCGACGGAACCCGGGTCGCCGACAAGAACTCCGGCTTCGAGATCGGCTCGGTCAGCAAGGTGTTCACCGGCCTGCTGCTCGCCGAGGCCGTGCGCCGGGGCGAGGTCCAGCTCTCCGACCCCGCCTCCAAGCACCTGGGGATCGAGCTGCCCACCTGGCAGGGCGTGCCCATCACCCTACTCGACCTCGCCACCCATACCAGCGGTCTGCCTCGGTTGCAGCCCCAATTCGACCCGCCGGACCCGAGCGACCCCTATGCGACCGCGACCTGGGACACCATCGAGAGCAGCCTCACCGGCCTCGAACTCGATGACAAGCCCGGCGATACCTATCTGTACAGCAACCTCGGCGTCGCCATCCTCGGCGAGGCCCTGTCGAGAGCGGCAGGCCAGCCCTTTGCGCAGCTCGTCGAGCAACGCATCACCGGTCCACTGCGCATGGAGTCCACCACGGTGGATGCCTCCGAGATCATCGAAGGGCACGACCCCGACGGGCTCGCCGTGGCTCCGTGGACGCTCCAGTCCTACGCCCCTGCCGGGGGGATTCATTCCACCCCGCGGGACCTGGCCCGCTTCGTCGCCGCCCACCTCAACCCAAGCTCCGAGCTCGCGCCCTCGGTCGACCTGGCGACCCGCAAGCATCGGCCGCTGGGGGCTCATGGATCCATCGGGCTGCTATGGCACCGCACCGCCAACGGGGTGGTGTGGCACAACGGCCAGACCGGGGGCTTCCACTCCCTGATCGCGTTCAAGCCGGACGCCCAGGTCGGGATCATCGCACTCGGCGACACCGCCACGGATCTCGTCGATCAGGTGGGCTTCGCAGCCCTCCAGCTCGTGGTCGGCCAGCAGCCCGAGCCCATCCCGATCACCCGCTCGATCTCCATCGATCCGGAGGTGCTGGCCTCCTACCCGGGCAAGTATGGTCCCGCCTCCATCGAGCAGATCGACGGCGTGCTCTGGCTGCAACTCCCCGACCAGCCCAAGCACCGGCTCTGGGCCGAGACCGAGTCGAGCTTCTTCCTCAGGACTGCGCCCGTAAAGCTTCGGTTCGAGGGAAAGAAGCTGCTATTCGACCAAGACGGGGTCGCCCACCAGGAGTGGCGACGCCGACGCTGATCAGCCGCCGCCAGTGATGCAGCTATTCGCCTCGTCGAGCAAGAACACCTCCACATCATTGGGCTCGAGCGTGGGGCGCTCGCAGATGAAGTCGGCCATACAGCCCACCTGACCGGGGCAGATCTCCTCGTCATCGGCCCAGGTGAGACAGGGCACATCGACATCGGGCTCCACCACCATCACCAGCCGGAGCTCCTCGTAGGAGTCCATGAGCTGGCTGCCCTCGAGGTCGGTGATGTCAGGCTGACCATCTCCGTCTGTGTCTGCCCAGGAGACCCCGCGCAGGATGTCGAGGGGCTCGGGCGGTGCGCCGGAGCAGAACGGCAGGGTGATCTGGTTGGAGACCCCCTCGCCCTCTACATTCCAGGCCCAGTCGCTGGTATCGATCTCGCTGGTGGTGACCCCGACCCAGCCGACCCACTGCTGGGGAGGATCGTCCGGAGCTGCCGGTGGGAAGCCGGACTGGATGCTGTCGATCACCCGACCTTGCTCGAACTCGGTGTTGAGTGTAGCGAGGGGTTCGACCTCGATCAGGCTCTCGCCATTGTCTTCCGGGGAGGCGATCGCGGCCCAGTCCTTACAGATGAGCGAAGCCGTGCCCGCTGAGAGCGGGATTCCGCGGACGATGAGGAAGTCGCGTCCGCCGGCCTTGACGACCTCGTACTGGTCCGGTGTGAGGGGCCCTTCGGAGTACCGCTCGACATAGGAGCTGGGGCAGCCCGCACCGTTGCGCCCGCCACCGCCCGATAGCGGGTAGCTGTCGTCGCAGTCGCGGGAGTTCTTCACCCACTTGGGCGTCACTTCGTCGGGGATCACGACCCCTTCGCAGGCGGGTGGTTGGTCCGATCCATTGGGGTCGACGCACTCCCTGACGCGGAACTCTCCATTGTCCAGGCGCAGCCCGTCGCCCAGCCCGTCGCCATCGCAGTCCGGCCAGTGTGGCGTGGACTCGTAGGGATTGTCGAAGGGGTCGCCCGTCCAGTTGGATGTGCACCCACCGATCAGGACGATTGCAGCCAGCAGCTTTGTGAAGTGCACCCGCACCTCCATAGGGATCCCCGTGAGCTTAGACGAGTCCGCGCCAAATGTCGCCCCGTACTTCGGGCCCCTGTTACTCAGAGCGGCCACACCGGAGGCACCCATGGGTATCGAGTCCGACTTCATCTGGTTCGATGGAGAGATGGTCCCGTTCGATCAGGCCCGCATCCACGTCCTGTCCCACACTCTGCACTACGGCCTCGGCGCCTTCGAGGGCATCCGCGCCTACGAGCAGCCCGACGGCAAGGCCGGGGTCTGGCGCCTGCGCGAGCACCTCACCCGCTTCATGGACTCCATCCGCATGGCGCGGCTACCCATGAAGTACAGCCTCGACGAGCTGGTCACCGCCTGCATGGATGTGCTCGAGCAAAACCAGTTCACCGAGGCCTATTTGCGGCCCATCGCCTTCCTCGGGGCTGGCCAGATGGGGCTCGGCGCCCGCGGAAACCCCCTGCACGTCGTGATCGCCGCCTGGAAGTGGGGCGCCTACCTCGGCGCCGAGGGCATGGCCAAGGGCGTGCGGCTCAAGACCAGCTCCTTTTCGCGCAACCACCCCAACGCCGCCATGTCCCGCGCCAAGATCACGGGCCACTACGTGAACAGCATCATGGCCCGCTACGAGGCCAACGACGACGGCTACGACGAAGCGCTCATGCTCGACTTCCACGGCATGGTCGCCGAGGGCACCGGCGAGAACGTGTTCGTCATCAAAGACGGCGTCATCAAGACCCCCTCGGTCACCAACATCCTGCCCGGTATCACTCGGCGCTCCATCATCGAGATCCTCGAGACCCGCGGCCACGAGGTCCTCGAGCAGCTGTTCGGCCGCGACGCCTTCTACGTGGCAGACGAGGCGTTCATGTGCGGCACCGCCGCCGAGATCACCCCGATCCACAGCCTCGATCGTCGGGTCATCGGCGATGGAACCCCCGGGCCCATCACCCTGGCGGTCCAGAAGACCTACCTCGACGCGGTTCAGGGTCGGGTGCCGGAGCTGCATCACCACATCACGATCCGCTGACCAACACCTGAACCCGCTCACGGAGCCCCGCCGGCAGCTTCGCCTCGACGATCTCCCGGACCTGCTCGGCCGAGTAGCGCTGGCTGAAGTGGGTGAGCAGGATGGCCTCGTTCTCGAACAGATCGGCACGCTCGCAGATGTCCTCGAGGTGGATATGCCCCGAACGACGCGCCCACTCCCGGCTCACCCGGTCGTCGAGGAAGGTCGCCTCCAGGACCAGGCGCTTGGCCTGCCGGACCACCGCCTCCCGCTCCACCACGTCGATGGTCGTGTCCCCGCAGAACACCAGCTCCACGCTGTTGTGCTCGAACATCACCTCCTCGCCCCGCTTCCGAGCCGCCGCGATCTCAGGCCCCGGCCGCCCTTGCCACTCGGGCTTCAGCGAGTGCCGGGCCTGCTCGACCGCATAGCCACAGGTCGGAACCCGGTGAACGCTACGAAACACCCGCGCTGTGCGGCCCTTCCCCAGGCTCACCCGGTCGCCCGGACTCACCGGGACCACCTCGCATGGGAGCTTGGAGTGGTTCAGCTCCCTCCAAGCATCCATCAGCCGAGCAAAGCCCGCCTCGTACTCCCGCGGCAGCAGATAGCGGGGCGGCTTCTGGCCCGTCATCTCGCGGGTCCCCACATGCTGGGCCACCCCGCCGAGGTGGTCGAGGTGCCCATGGGTGAAGAGAACCGTGCCCCAGCGCGTCGCTGAGTGCGGGCACTTGCCGATATCGAAGCACAGCCTCCACGAAGGAACCTCGATGCACGTCTCGATCCCGGCCACGCTCACCGCGCGGATCTTCAGTCCAGCCAGCTCGATCGTTGGCATGCTCCTCCCACTGGGACACTCTATGCGCGGAGGCTCGATGACGGCACTCGCAACCCTGCTCCTCTCATCGGCATATGCCGGTCCGATCGAAGCCCCCGACTACGACCCCTCCCGCTCCTTCGCGCCCCTCATCGAGGCCGTCGCTCCCGCTGTGGTCGCGGTCAAGGCCGATCGGCACCTCGACGAAGAGGATGAGAGTGCGGTCACTCATAGCGAGGGGAGCGGCTTCCTCATCTCCGAGGATGGCCGCGTGCTCACCAATGCCCATGTTCTCGGCGACTCAGGGCTATCGGTGCGTCTGATCGATGGCCGCACCGTCTCCGCTACAGTGCTCGGCGCCGACCGCGACGCCGATGTGGCCGTGCTCCAGCTCCAGGGGAAGGGCCCGTGGCCGTGGCTTCAGCTCGGAGACAGCGACACCGTGCGCACCGGGGACCGGGTGCTCGCCATCGGAAACCCCCTCGGGCTCGGCACCAGCGCCACCGCCGGTATCGTCAGCGCCAAGGGTCGGGTGCTCAACCTCGACAAGTGGTACCGATCCGACGACTTCATCCAGACCGACGCCGCCATCAATCAGGGCAACTCCGGCGGGCCGCTCTTCGACCTCGATGGCCGGGTGATCGGCATGAACACCGCCGTCATCTATGGGGTGAACACCATCGGCTTCGCCATCCCCAGCCGACTGCTCTCCGAGGTCGCGCCCGATCTCGCCGAGAATGGGCATATTGCACGGGGTTTTCTCGGAATCCGAGCCACCCGGGCCACCCCGAAAGAAGCCGCCGCCGCCGGTCTGAAGTCCGCCGCCCTCGTCCGGGAGATCCTCCCCGACACCCCCGCCGCCCAATCCGGGCTATTGGTCGGCGACGCGGTCATCCTCCTCGACACCATCCCCATCGCCAATGGACGCGACCTCATCGCGGCGATCGGCACCCGCAAGCCCGGGGAGAGCGTGAAGCTCGTGGTCATCCGCGGGGGCAGGCGCAAGCACATCACCTTCACCCTCGCCGAGAAGCCCGCTCCGGACAAACCCTGACGGGGTTATAGCCGCCCCCTTCAGAGGTGGACCATGTACCAAGATTTCCTGATCCTCGGTGGCGCCGGACTCGTCGGACTTCAGGTCTGCCGCCGCATCATGAACGACCTCCAGCCGCGCCGCATCGTCGTCGCCTCCCTGTTCGAGCACGAGTCTCGGGCCGCAGTCGCCAAGCTCTACGAAGAGTTCGGCAATGCCGCCGCCTTCGTGCCCTCCTGGGGCAATTTGTTCGTACCCCACGACCTGGCCCACACCTCTCGGGGCGAGGTCCTCTCCGACCGGGCTCTGCGCCGCCGTCTCCTCGACACCCTGTACGGCGACTTCGACCGCGCCTACCACGAGAACCACCTCGTCCGTCTGCTCCGCGAGCACCGCCCCGAGGTCGTGGTCGACTGCGTCAACACCGCCACCGGGCTCTCCTACCAGAACGTCTTCCATGGCGCGGCCAAGCTCATGGACTGGCTCGGCGACGACGGCTTCGACTCCAAGGGCAGCGACGATCTCGAGGCCTTCCTGCTGTCGCAGTCCGTGCCCCAGCTCATCCGGCATGTGCGCTTCGTCCACCGCGGCACGACGGAGTACCGCACGCGGGTCTACCTCAAGATCGGCACCACCGGCACGGGCGGAATGGGGCTCAACATCCCCTACACCCACAGCGAGGACAAGCCCTCCAAGGTGCTGCTCGCCAAGACCGAGGCCGGCTTCGGCCACACCGGGCTGCTCTTCCTGCTGGCCCGCACCCCCAATGCCCCCATCGTCAAAGAGGTCAAGCCCGCCGCGATGATCGGCTATCGGGGCGTGAAGACCGTGGCGGTGACCGATAAGCACGGAAACAACAAGCTGTTCGCGCCCCAGTCCGTCCAGGTCGGCAAGACCCTGGAGCTGCGCGAGTCCGAAGAGGGCTACGACCGCAACGGCGAGCTGGTCGTCAGCGTCGTCGACACCGGCGAGAATGGCGTGTTCACCCGGGGCGAGTTCGCCGCCATCACCGCGCTCGGCCAGATGGAGTACATCACCCCCGAGGAGATCGCCCAGGTCGTCACCCGGGAGATCCAGGGTGCCAACACCGGCCAAGATGTCATCTCCGCGCTGGACTCCGCCGTGCTCAACCCCTCCTACAAGGCCGGGCTGGTTCGCGCCGCCGCCATGAACGACCTCAGCCTGGCCGAGAAGGAGTCCAAGCTCCCCTCCGTCGCTCTCGGTCGCCTCGGCCCCCCCGAGCTCTCCAAGCTCCTCTTCGAGGCTCGACTGCTCAAGGAGTGCTACGGCTCCATCTCCGATCTGGTCGGCACGCGCTCCACCCCCAACCACGCCGCCAAGCTCTCGGCCACGCTCAGCAAGCACCTGGAGACGTCCACGGTGCGCTTCACCGCGCCCTCCATCGGCATCCCCATCCTCATGCCCGATGGCAAGACCCTGCTCCGCGGCCCCCGCATCAATGTGCCGGAGCCCACCGGCCACCGCACCTCGGTCGACCTGCCCGGTGCCGAAGACATCGACCGCTGCGCCCGCAAGGGGTGGATCGATCTGCGGGTGTCCAACTGCGCGGTGTGGCTGGACCGGCTGGCCAAGATGCTCGAGGCCCGTGCCGAGCTGCGAACCGAGGGCTCGGCGGCGGCTACCATCCACACCTACATCGGCAATGTGTTCGAGATCGGCGAGGTGGTGGCCTGGATCTTCAACAACGAGATGGGCGGGCACCGGATCAAGTAGGCCCAACGCTGGCGGCGGCACGGCGCCCCCCGGGAGCAGAACGAAGGCGGAGCCCCATGTCGAGGAGCGCTGTATGCTATTGTGTGTGTATGGATTAAGTTGTGCTCAATGAAGAAGCTCTGCTATCGCTCCTCTCGCGACTCCGGGCCGCCTCCAGCTCCGCACAGCTCGTGTTCCAGACCAAGGCTGCCGGGGAGCTGCTCGGGATGGGCTGGTCGAGCCAATAGGCCCTCGATGTACTGTCGAAGCTGGTCGACGACGACTACGACCGCACCGAGTGGAGCGCCTTCCACGGCGGCGTGGACCTCCACATCTTCATGCCGCCCATCGACGACTCGGCGGACGATCTGTTCATCCGCATCTACGAGCACGATGGCTTCGTCTGCGTGTCATTTCACTGGGCTTGAGGGGGGAGGTTCATGATCTCGATGACGTGCCCGCGCTGCTCGAGTCCAATGAGAGCTGAAGAGATTCGGCGCGTCGTGTCGCGCGGATCCCAACACCTGGACTACCGAACTCCGGCCTGGATCTGCTCCCGGCATCCGGACCTGCCCGGCGGTCGTGAAGTCGTGATGGACCCCGAGCAGATCGAGCAGAGTCACGCCCGAGCACAGAGCCGATGGAAGCGACGATTCGGAGAGGACCTGCCGCCTGCCAGGCGTGCCGGAAGGCGTCCGTCGGGCCCGTCCGCTCGCACGGTCCGCGTCCAGCTGCTGCTCACCCAGGAAGAAGCCGAGATGCTGGATACCCTGCGCGGCTCCAGGAGCCGTTCCGGATATCTGCGAGGCCCGCTCAGCCGAGCAAGCCGCATCCGGCGTTGGCTGGAGGCATCCCCCCTGGTCAAGTCCGTGTTCTTGGATGGAGCACCCGGGAGATGGGAGCTTCAGCTCGTCCGTCCACGGGGGTTCCAACCCCGAACCCTCTCTGTCGATGCCCCAACTCTCGACGCGCTCGAGAGCCGCGTACTCATCGCCCTGATGGGCCTTCCCGATGAGGTTCGATACAGACTGGCAGAGGATGGTGTCCGCTGGACGCGAGCCTCCGAGCCATGGCGACATCGAACAGGGCCGTTGGACGACGCCCTGCGCACGAGGCTTATCGCAGAGACCAGTATCCAGTGGCGAGCGACGGACGATGCGCGTCTTCCCCACCTCGGCCGGGCTGCCTGATGTACATCGCCGTTCATCGAGTCCAGCGAGAGGAAGATGGCGACTGCCGCGAGGGGGTGAATGGCTTCCTTCACCTGCATCCGGGTCTTGCGTGGCCGGAGCTTTCCAGCGACATCCTCTCCCTGCCAAGCCGGGAGCCAGGCGAAGTACGGTGCCGTATCCTGGGCTTGGAGCCTGTTGGAGGCAATCGGGTTCAGTGCTACCTCGACCTCATCCTGCCCGACGACCGCAGCGACTTGATCGAACCATTGATCCAGCGGGTGCGCGCAGAGCTCCAGGAGACCCCTCCCATCGTCATCATCGAGCAACCCGGGGCCGCCATTTTTGGGTGTGAGCTGGGCAGCCTCAAGTCTCGGGAGGCTTGGTTCGAGGCGCTTGTTCAGAACGTCCGCGGACTGCGCCACTGGGTTCAAGGAACCCGGGAACGCTCTGGCTGAGGCCCGCCCTACAGCGCCAGGGTCACCACCCCAAGCGCCACCGCAACCCCCTCCCCCGGGTTGTCGTAGCTGTGGGGCAGATCCCCGCGAAAGGCGCAGACATCCCCCTCGGAGAGCTCGAAGCGCTCGCCCGCGACCCGGAGAATCACCTGGCCCACCTCGCAGTACAGGTACTCCCGGGTCCCCGGGCGATGGGGTGAACCCCCCATCCGCCCATGGGGGCCCAGCTCCAGGCGGCTGATCTCCATGCCCGGGATGGGATCGGGGAGCAGGTGCCGCATCTCGACCCGGCTATTCTTGCGGTCGATCGGCAGGCTCCCCCGGGGATAGAGCCGGCCCAGCCCACGGGGAGCGCTCAGCAGCTCCTCCAGGCTGACCTGAAGCGCACGGGAGAGCGCCAAGAGCACGGCCAGCGTGGGGTTCCCGCCCTGGACCTCGAGATTGGCCAGCGTAGACCGGGGGATCTTGGCCCGCTTGCTGAGGGCAGCCTGGGAGATGCCGTGGCGCTCCCGCAGGTAGCGCAGATTCTTGGCCAGGTTGCGCGAGGCCGCTTCGGTGCTCGGTGGGTTCATGTCCGCCTCTTAGCACTCTGTCCTTTTACGGACAATATCGTCCCCAAACAAACATCCCCCTCCTAGATTGCAGATGTACCCCGAAGAACCGGAGCATCCCATGAACCTCATCAAGCAGCTCGACCACCTGAATATGACCGTGCGCGACCTCGCCCAGACCCAGGAGTGGTACCGCCGGGTGTTCGGCTTTCAGACCGTCGAAGCCGGCTTCCAGGATGGCCAGCCCTGGGCCATCATCAAAGCAGGAGAGGCGATGCTCTGCCTCTACCAGCGCCCCGATCTCCGCTTCGTCGGTCGCTTCGAGCGTCCGCTTCATGGAGTCAACCACCTCGCCTTCCGCATCACCGACCGCGACGCCTGGCTGGGGATCGTCGCCCGCGAACAACTGAAGCTGAACTACGGCGACCACACCGACTACTCCCACAGCACGAGCTGGTACGTCGAGGACCCGACGGGCTACGAGATCGAGGTGGCGCTGTGGGAGGGCGACCGGGTGGTCTTCGAGCCGATGGACACGGAGCGCTCCCAGCCCTCAGGCTCCTGATCCGAGCCCCGCGGCGCGCAGCACGCCGAGATCGGGCTGGCCGAGCTCACAACAGCTCGCCAAGCGACCGTCGATCACGACCGCCGGGAGGCGATTCACCCCATAGCGGGCAGCGAGTCGGGTGAGGCCCTCGTCCCCCGACGAGAGGTCGTGGACGAGAACATCACAGCGGTCGCAGGCTGCGGCGAGGATGGCATCGACCTGGGGCTTGCACACGGCACAGCCGGCGGTGAAGACCTCGATCTGGCGGTGATTCTGAGACATGGGTGCACTCCTTCTGGGATGGCGAGCCGACCCGGTGGCCAGCCCTGTTGGTATTCATCCGGGGATACGGCCGAGCCCGACTTCGGTCGCACACTCAATCGGCGCCCGAGTCCTCCCCCGCCGCCGCGCAGAGGCCCACTCCGAGCGCACGGAGCGTCCCGTCGTATCCGAGCGCACCCTGCAAGCCCTCGACCTCCCGACCATCGACCCACAGCCGAGGGCCATCCCCTTCCGCTTGCCGGATCTCGACCTCGCAGGAGGGGCAGGCCAGGTTGCGTACCCGCTCCAGCACCTCGTCGCATCGCTCACAGCCCGCCACCTCCAGCTCGACGAGCCGACGCTCCGGGAGCGGGGGCCGGGTGGTGGGATCGTCGAGGTAGCCACGCATGGCGGAGTAGCCGCGCGACACGCGACTCTTGACCCCAGACACGCCGGTTCCCGCGGCCTGGGCGGCCTCTCGCATCGACAAGCCCTCGTACTGAGTGAGCAGGATGGCCTCTCGCTGATCGGGAGAGAGCGAAGCGAGGGCGAGTAGCACCTGGTCGCGCTCGAAGCGATCCAGCCCCTCATCGGTACAGGATGGGCAGGCCGCAACAGCGGCACCCTCCTCGCCCCCATTCACCTCACCGGCCTCCGATCGGGTGCGGCTGCGGCGGAGATCGTCGACCCAGATTCGAATCGCGATCTGGGCGATCCAGGGACCGATGGCACGGCGGGGATCGAAGCGGTCCCGGGCGGCCCACGAACGTAGCCAGGTGCGCTGGACGAGATCCTCGCGTTCCTGAAACGGACAGCCACGGCGCGCGAGGATGGCCCGCAACCTCGGCGTATGGGCACGGACCAACCCAGCCAGCGCGGCCGCTTCACCCTCGTGAAAGGCCCGGTTCAGCTCGAGCTCGGAGCGGTCGATCATCGGAGAGCCTCCTGCACGGGTCTGGAGTTCAGCCGACCCGAGACCCGATCGCCCCCGGCCGCTTGAGCCAGAGATTCCATAGCGCAGCGGCAAACAAGCCCGCGGCCCCGATGTAGAGCAGGGGCGGGAGATCGAAGAGGAAGCGGCCGGCCGCCACCGCCACACTGGCCAGGAGGCCGAGCAGTAGCGGGCCCTTGGCTCGGTGGCTGCGCGCGGTCCACGCGAGCGCGGCGAGGTTCAGCCCCAGCCCGACCGCGACGATGGGGCCGAGCACGGCCTCGTTCAGCAAGAAGCCGAACCCCGCGGCAGAGAGAACCCCCGCATAGGCGGTGATGCAGACCGGACAGCTGAAGCTCGGGATGACCGCGAGCACAGCCGCACCCACCGACGTCGCCGAGGTGGCGAGGGCCCCCGCCTGGGACGATCGGGTCTTGGCTGTGCAGCTCCCGCATCCACGAGTCGTCTCTTGAGTGGGGTCCATCGTTACCTCGGTCAGGTGGTTCGAGAAGGGGTACGGGCCACCTCCTGAACGGTCGCAGACTCATCGGAATTCCCGCTACAGCCTCGCCTCCACGAGCACCCTCCGAGCCGAGTGGTGATCGAGGCCCCACTGTTCCAGCCCCAAACCCTCCGCGCGGTGGTACGTAGAGCCGCTGGAGGCTGTCCTATCTCTACGCCGTACAAGCTCTATGGAGCCGAGGTCTCGCTGTTCAGTGGCAAGGCGCGGGCCTATCTACGCTTCAAGAACATCCCCTTCGAGGAAATCTTTGCCACCCGCAAGATCATCGACGAGGTGCTACAGCCGGCCACCGGCCTGAAGATGGTGCCCGTGGTGCAGACCCCCGAGGGCGAGTTCCTCCAGGACACCTCCGTCATCATCGACACCCTCGAAGAGCGCTTCCCCGAGCCCTCGGTGCTCCCCACGGGCCCCGTCCAGCGCCTGGTCGCCCTGCTCCTCGAGGCCTACGGGGACGAGTGGCTGCTGATGCCAGCCATGCACTATCGCTGGGCCTACAAGCGCAAGAATCTGCTCGGCATCCTCCGGGCCTTCGGCGAGATCGTGGCGCCCGGCGCACCGCGCTTGCTGCATCCAATTGCAGGCCTGCCCATCGCCCTGTACTTCGGTGGAGCCTACGGTACGGTGCTGGGTATCAATCGGCACACCCGACCCGAGATCGAGCGCACCTACGAGGCCTTTCTGGCCCGCTTCGACGCCCACCTCGAGCACACGCCCTATCTGCTTGGATCGCGGCCGAGCATTGCGGACTACGGGTTCATCGGCCCGCTCTATGCCCACCTCTACCGCGACCCCGCGCCGGGCGAGCTGATGCGCAGGCTGGCACCCAGAGTCGCGGACTGGGTCGAGCGGGTCGAGCACCCCACTGGGGATTCGGGCGAGTTCCTGGGGGACGACCAGGTTCCCGAGACCCTCCACCCCATCCTACGCACGCTGTTCTCGGAGTACGCCCCCATCGCCCTCGACACCATGCAGCGCACAGCCCAGTACTGCGCCGAGCATCCCGACCGCACGCGGTTTCCGCGCTTCATCGGCTCCCATGAGTTCCGGATCGGCCAAGCTCGTGCCGCCCGCTACGTCACGCCCTACACCCAGTGGATGTGGCAGCGCCCTCTGCGCTGGTATCAAGGCTTACAAGATACTAATCGAGAGCGCGCCGATGCCCTGCTCAGCCAGGTCGGTGGGCTCGAGGCGATGGCGGTCAGCCCGGAGGTCTGGGTAGGCCGCGAGGGCGGGCGGGTGGTGCCGGTGGACGGGCCCAGCTCAGCCCCGAAGCCCTAGCTCGATCAGCGAGGGAAGCTCGGAAGCGCCCGCCAATCGTTCCGCGAAATCATCCGGCAGAGACGGGTGTTTCGCGATGCCCTCGCGCACCCGGTGCAGGACCGATCCGTGGATGATGTCGGTTGGACGGAGGACCCGCGGCCGACCCTGACCCACCACCCAGCTACGAGAGTCCCGAGCGAAGTCGTAGCGCTGCTTGGGGAAGTACTCGGCGAGCTTCCACATCCAGCCCGCCAACGACTCGTGCCTCTCCGCCTCCCACGCCGAACGGACACAGTCTGCGCTGCCCACGACCGCTTCCCGCACCTCCGGCTCGACCTCCAGACCACAGCTGGCGGCCTCTGCGAGCATCCAGTCCAGGGATATGCGCCACAGATCCGCCCCATCCGGGGGATAGCCCCCGCCGATATCCGAGTGCACACCCGGGAACCAGACCTCGGACACATCGGTCGGACCGGGCTTGGCCGACCAGCGGTTCTGACGGAAGAAGGACCGCCTCTCATCCAGAGAGATGGCGTGGCGGACGTGACGCACGCTGGGATTGCGCGCGGTGTACGGATGGGCCGAGGGCTCCCACACCCAGCCCACCGAAGAGACCGTGTCGAAGAGCCCGAGGAAGTGCACCGAGAAGCGCCGCCCCGGCTCCAACCCCGGCCGGGCGAAGCTGGCCCGGAAGTCATCGCAGGTACCCCACCGACGCTTGAGCTCCACTCCCTTCAGATCATCGATCTCCGCCGTGAGCTGCACCGCATAGGGCACCAGATCATCGAGCTCCGGGCGGAGCAGGCCCACCTGATGGAGCACCGCAGCGAGCACCCGCGCGGTATAGGCCCCCCGACTGAAGCCGAAGATATACACCGAGTCGCCCGGCTCGTGGTGGCGCATCAGAAACCGGTAGGCGGCGATGATATTGGCCTGAAGCCCCCGCCCAAACGCGAGCCCCAGCCCTACGGATACGGCCTGCTCCATGCGCGAGAAGGCCGACGGTTCGGGCATGGTGCCCACACCCGGATGGTAGTAGACCAGCCGGTCTTCCACCGAGCCCGCCACCTGGGCAACGCGTACGATATTCGAGATGCACCAGCCAAACTGGTTGCTGGTGCCGTCCAGGCAGATCACGAGCGAGCGCGACACTTGCCCTCCAGGTTCAGGACTCCTTGGGGACCCGCAGGACCAGCGTGGGTACGGGGGCAAAGCGCACGATGCGCTCGGCGACGCTGCCCAGCAACAGATGGCCCAGGCCCCGGCGCCCATGGGTGGCGACCATGAGCACATCGTAGTCCGCGCCCAGGTCGCAGATCGCCTCGGCGGGCTCGTAGCCGTAGCGGGTGACGGCCTTGCCACGCACGGCATCGGGAAGCTCGGCTACGATGGCCTCGAGGCGGTCGGTGTGCTCCTGGCGCATCTTGGTGGCCTCGGCCTCGAGCATGGCCCGCACACCCGGGTCGCGAACCAGTGCATCTGCATAGGGCACCCCGTCCACGTAGGCGACATCGAGGGTGGCGCCCATCTTGGCTGCAAACTCCGCCGCAGAGGCGACCACCGCAAGAGCCCCGCTATCATTCAGATCGATTCCTACCAATGCGCGCATCGCTCACCTCCTCACACCTACTATTCGTCGACCCACGCCCCGTCTTCTACGGACCAGACAAAGCGCCTCGATCCGCGCTTCCCGCCCACTGATATCTTGTGGGATGCGCGGTCTTCCCCGAGCCGCATCTCGACCTTGTACTTACCTTTCGGCACGCGGTATCCCCGGAGCGGCGTGACGCCGACTTCGAGCCCGTCCAGCTTCACCGTGGCCCCGATCGGAGTGGAGAGGAAGTCCACCCGCGGGTTGTCCGGGTCGTAGGGCTCCTCGACGACCGCGACCTCACTCTCTTCATCGACCTCGACCTCCGAGACGACGGGAGCTGGAGAGCGAACCCGAACAGGTGGAGCAGCAGCGGGGGCGGCGGGGGCGGCCTCGGGCTGGGGCGGAAGCTCCGGGCCGAGGACCTCGCTGGCGACGACCTCGATCGACTCCCGATCCGCGGATGCCTCGGACACCTCGGACGTCGCGGGAGATCCGGAGCCCATGGTGGCGTAGAATCCAATGGCGAGCAGCGCAGCCACCCCGCCGATTCCGCCGGCCAGCACCGCACCGCTGCCCGACCGCGGACCGGGCTGCGGGCTGGTGGGTGGTTGGACCAATACCGACGGGGGCGGGGCGGAGGCATCGTGCACCCCCTGGGTGGGGAAGTAGGTGTCCGAGTCATCGGTGTGGGCGGAGGGTTGCAGAGGCTGCAGGGCGCGACCGATCTGGCTGACCGTGTCTCGATCCCAGGGCCCGAGCAGCCCTCCTCGGCCGTCCTTGGACTCCCCCGTCCACACATTGAGCAGGGAGTCGCAGTCCGCGATCCGCTCCTTGGGATCGACCTCCAGCGCCCCGTCGATGGCGATCCGCATGCGATCGGGGAGGTCGGGAACGAGCTCTTCTACTGGGGTGCGCTTGCCCGCCGCGACCGCGTTGAGGACCTCGAGGGTGGAGCTGCCACGGAAGGGCCTCTCCCCGGTGACGAGCTCGTAGAGGATGGCACCCAGGGAGAACACATCGGCGCGGGCGTCGACATCCTTGGCGCTCTCGATCTGCTCTGGGGCCATATACGCCGGCGTCCCCATCGACATGCCGCTTCGGGTCTCCAGGTGACCCCCACCGCCGGAGTCCAGGAGCTTGGCCAGCCCGAAGTCCGTGATCTTGGGGACGAGGCCCCCTGGGCCGGCATCGAGCATGATGTTTCCGGGCTTGAGATCCCGGTGGATGAGCCCCATCTGATGGGCCACAGCGACCCCCTCGATGATGCCCCGAGCGAGGTCATCCGCCTGCTCGATGTTGAGCTCGCGCCCCTTGAGGAAGTGGTCGAGCGGAGAGCCCGGCACGAACTCCATCACCAGCCCAGGAGACCCCTGCACATCCACGACATCGGTGACCGAGACGATGTTGGGGTGGCGCAGCTGGGCCTGGACCCGCCCCTCTTGGAGCAACCGATCCTGGATGGCGGCCGTCGGCAGCTTGAGCACCTTCATGGCGTGCAGGGACCCGAGCTGGGTGTGGCGCGCGCGATAGACCACCGCCATGCCGCCCTCACCGAGCACGGACTCGATCGTGTAGCGATCGATCACGGTTCCAGGCGGCAGCTGCACCCTCTTCCCTCCACCGGCACACCCCTGTGCCTGGCCACGCAGTGTAGTCGATCGGAAGCAGCTCGTGTGACACCGCGCTCGACAGAGAGAAGTGCGCTCTTGATGAACTCACGGCCAAAGATGCCGAGCTCGCCCGGCTACGCGCGCTCCTCGACAGGGACTGATTCAGGGGCCGATTGCGATCACCCGCACCAACGGCCCGCTCGGGTCGGCATCTTGGGACAGGTCGACCTCCCCCTCGATCGCCCAAGCGTCTCCCTCCTCGTCATCGTCCACCAGGACCTGCCGAACCCCCCAGCGCTGGGGCGTGATCACCTCGAAGATCGTCGTCCAGCCCACCCGGATCCGTGAGTCGAAGCGGACCGGCCCCCGCTCCTCTACATAGGGGGCGAGGGCGGTGGCGAAGGCTGCTGCATCCCAGCTCTCGGCGGGCTTGACGCAGGCCACAGCTTCGTCCCAGTCCCCCGCAGCCAGGGCCCGAACCAGGGCATAGAGCTCGGCGCGTAGGCGGGCCCGCAGCGCGCGCGGGTCCATCCACAGCGGCCGCTGCTCGTGGGTCTCGGGATCTTCGGTGCGAGTGCCCAGCTCCCAGGGGCTCACCAAGCTGTCATCGACCCGGCCGATCATCGCCCGCAGGTAGCCCACGATATCCATGAACTCGGGCGTCCTCACTGCCTCGGGCACGTTCTGGAGCAGCGCCCGGTACACCTGGGAGAGGTAGCGAAGCAACACGCCCTCGGCGCGCTCGATCCGGAGTTCCTTGACGCTATTGGAGAAGGCCATCTGGGTCTCGTACATCTCCCGGACCACGCTCTTGGGGCGGATCGGGGCGTCCTCGAGCCAAGGGCGGGTCTCTTTGTAGGCGTTGAAGGTCGCGTAGATCCAGCTCGCCATGGGCTTGGGGTAGCTCACCTCTTCGAGGATCTCGAGTCTCTCCTCGTAGACCACGCCCTTGGCCTTGAGATCTGCCATGACCTTGGTCTTCTCGCGGTTGACCTGGGCGGCCAGCACCACACCGGGGTTCTCCAGGATGGACTCGACCTGGGTGAGCAGATCGAGGGCATAGGTCTGTGCTTCGGGGTCGAGCTCCCCGATGACATGGAGCAGGTAGAGCGATAGCGAATGGTGCAGGCTGAAGTCGTCCTGCAGATCGCCATGGACCCGGTACCGCGGGACGGAATCGAGCCCCAGATCCTCGACCACGGACGCCTCGATGAGCTGCTCGAGCGTCGCATCCGCATCCGCGTGGAGGCGCTGCTTGGCGCGCTCGGAGGCATGAGAGGACTCGATCAGCCCATGGAGCTCGGCCATTCCATCGCCGAGGGTGTCTCCGGCCTTCTGGAGCAGCAGCAGGACCAGGCCGTGATCGACCCGAAAATGGGCCTTGAGCTCGCCCGGCGGTTTTTTGACCAGCTCCTCGAAGGTGGCCTCGTCCCAGTGCTTGTATCCGCGGGTCGGAGGCTTCTTCTTCTTGACCTTGCCGCGCTTCTTGGCCCCGGACTCGATGAGCGCCTCGAGCTTGAGGTTCTCGATGACCCACTCCGGTGCCTGGGCCACCACGAAGCCCTCGTCATCGAAGCCCTTGCGGCCCGCCCGCCCGGCAATCTGCTTGAAGTGGCGCGAGCTGAGCAGGTCGACCTTGGTGCCGTCGTATTTGCACAGCTGGGTGAAGAGCACGGTGCGGATAGGCACGTTGATGCCCACGCCGAGGGTGTCCGTGCCGGCGATGACGTGAAACAGCCCACGGACAGCGAGTTTTTCGACCAGCATCCGGTACTTGGGCAGCAAGCCAGCGTGGTGGAGCCCCACCCCGTGGAGCACGGTGCGGCGCAGGGTCTTTCCGAAAGGCGAGTCGAAACGGAAGCCGGTGATGGCGACCTTGAGCTCTGCCTTGGTCTGATCCGAGGCGAAGTTGGAGGAGAGCAGGGCGGCGGCGTGCTCGGTCGCCGCCCGCTGGGTGAAGTGCACCGCATAGATGGGCGCCTTCCCCTGGCCGATGAGGTCGCGAATCGTCGACTCCAGCGGGGTCTTGCGGTAGACAAAGCTCAACGGCACCGGGCGCTGTGGACTGGACACGACCACCGGCTCGATGCCCGTGGTGCGCTCCAGATCTTCGCGGATCGCCCGGGTGTCGCCCAAGGTCGCCGACATCAGCAGGAAGCGGACCTGGGGCAGGGTGAGCAGGGGAAGCTGCCAGGCCATGCCCCGGTCCCGGTCGCCATAGAAGTGGAACTCGTCCATCACCACCGCGGCAACATCGAGCTCTTCGCCTTGCCGGACCGCCATCTTGGCCAGTACTTCTGCGGTGCAGCAGAGGATGAGCCCGTCGCGATTGATGGTGCCATCCCCCGTCATCATGCCCACCGATTCCTCGCCAAACTGCTCGACCAGAGCGCGGTACTTCTCGCTGACCAGGGCCTTGATCGGCGCCGTGTACACGCTGCGCCGCCCCGCCGCCCGCTCGCGGAAGTGCAGCGCGAGGGCCACCAGGGACTTGCCCGAGCCCGTGGGCGTATCGAGCACCACATGGGCCCCGCCGAAGAGCTCGAGGATGGCCTCTTCCTGAGCGGGGTAGAGCGAAAGATCCCGCTCGCCCACCCACTCCAGGAAGGCATCGAGGGCTGCATCGTCGCCAGAGAAACCGCCCGCCGGGATGAGCTGCTGGAGGGTCGAGGTCATGGGAGCCACATCCACACGAGGGCCGCGACCAGGAGAAGCGCGGCGAAGAGCAACAGCAGTAGCACGACTCCCAGTGCGAGGGCCGGGAGCAGGTAGGGCCGACACCCCCGCGACCGCTCCGGAGGCAGCAATGAGAAGCTCTCCGAGGGCTCCGCGCTGGTGGGCAGAGGCGCGAGCCCGTCCATCTCTCGTGCGATGGCGGCGAGCTCCCTCTCGACCGCGACCATCGAGGGCGGGCGCGCATGTTTGGGCTTGGCGACACAGTGGCTCACCAGCTCGCTGAAGCGACGCGGCACCCCCGGCTGGACCACGGAGAGCTCGAGAACCGGCGTGGAGACCTGGTGCATCATCACCGTGGGGATGCTGCCCTTGGGGAATGGGTGGCGCCCGGTGATCGCGACCCAGATCACCAAGCCCAGAGCGTACACATCGGTGCGACGGTCGACCGGAAAACCCTCGACCTGCTCTGGGGTCATATACAAGGGCGACCCGAGGGTCTGACCGGTGTGGGACAGGTCCTGGTTGGACTCGAGGTTCTTCACCAATCCAAAGTCGAGGATCTTCACATGGTCCGCACCCGACGGCCCATCGATGAGGAACACATTCGCCGGCTTCAGGTCGCGGTGCACCACGCCGATCTCGTGAGCCTCGTGCATCGCAGCGCAGATCTGCCTCGCGATCCGCACGACCCGGCGGGGCGGAAGCGGGGCATGGGCTTTGATCACCGCGTCGAGAGAGACGCCCTCGAGCAGCTCCATCGCGATGTAGTACAGCCCATCTTCGGTACGCCCATGGTCGAAGATCCGCACGGTGTTGGGGTGGTGCAGCTTGCCCTGGATATGGGCCTCGGCCTCGAAGCGACGGCGGTATTCACCCATCGGATCCGAGAGATCGAGCGCCTTGATGGCGACCCTCTTCCCATCGCTGACCCGCTTGGCCCGGTACACCCGGCCCATCCCGCCCCGGTCGATCAACGAGAGCAACAGATAGCGCCGCGCGAGCACGCGTCCGAGCAGCGGGTCGTCGGTCTCTCTCGCCATCGCGGCAGCATCGCGCGACATCGGGTCCGTGTCCAGGGGCCCACTCCTTGATAGGCTGGCGCTGGAGGTCCCCGATGTTGGTCCTGATCCAGTTGTTGGCATGCGGTGGCGCAAACGAGCTGCCCCAGCCCCACGAACCCCCGGCGTGGCCCATCCGCAACCTCCTCGACGACCGGCCTCCTGCGGTGAAGGATGCCGCGCCCGTCACACCTGGCGAGCCCGCTCCAACCGACGAGCCCGCTCCAACCGACAAGCCCGCTCCAAGCGAAGCGCCCCAGCCGTGATCGCGGTCGTCGCCCTGCTCGCGGGGTGCCGCACCGAGCTCGCGCCGCCAGACCTGCGCATCACCGAGGTCCTCGCCCAGTCCACCGACCCGGACCAGGGCGACTGGATCGAGCTGTACAACGCCGGCCCCAACCCGGTCTCCACCGCCGAGCTGCGCCTCGAAGACGGCCGGGGCCGGGTTCCCCTCCCCACTCTTACGATTCCTCCCGGTGGGTATGGGCTGATCACAGGTCCCGATGTCCAGCTCGACCGCGATGGGGAGTCCCTCTTCCTGGCCACCCGGGAGGGTCGACTCATCGACACCCTCGCCTGGGGTCCGCTCATCGCCGATCACTCCCTCGCCCGGGTCTCCGAACAGAGCGACTGGCGGGTCTCCCCCTCTCCTACCCCCGGCGAGCCAAATCCCGAGACCCCCGATGAAGGCGCGCTCCTTGCCCCGTCCATGAGCTGCATCCTCTCCCTCTCCGGAGAGGGCCCGGCCACCGAGAACCGCCCCATCGATCTACGAGCCGCCTGCGATGGGGATGTGGACTGGGAGCTCGAGTGGTTCGGCCCCCACACCGCCCTCGGCCCCTCTTTGCAGTTCACCCCCGGTCCCGATGAAGCCGGAACGATGGAGCTCCTGCTCTCTGCCAGAGAGCCCGGGACCGTTGGCATCCCCACCACTCGACGGGTGTCGCTCTCCATCGCCGACGACTGGGCCGACCCGAACAACCTCCCCATCGACCCGGCCACCTACTCCGAAGAGTGGGGCCTGCCCGTGCTCCACCTGGCCGTCGAGCCCGACTCCCTCGACGCCGACTACCAGCCCGTCGACCTGCGCTTCGACGGGGTCGACCTGGTGGGGCAGATCAAGGTTCGGGGGGCCACATCCGCGGGCTTCCCCAAGCAGAACTACACCCTCGAGCTCGACTCCGAGCCCCTCGACCTCGGTCGATTCGGGCTCCCCAAGAAGGACAAGGTCGTGCTGATCGGCAACTTCGACGACAATAGCCACGTCCGTCAGCGCCTCGTCCACGACACCTGGGCAGCGATGGCGGAGTTCTGGGGCGAACCGCGACTGCACTCCGGTTCCACCCCCGTCGTCGTGTATATGAACGCCCGCTACCGGGGGCTGTACCTGCTGCTGGAGCCCGTCAACCAGGAGCTCGCCCGGGACCGCGGCCTGGTCGATGGCGGCGAGATGTTCAAGTCGGTGAACCACGACGCCAACTTCTACCTCACCAACGCCGCCGGGCAGCCCAAGCTCACCCCCCACGACGGCTGGGTGAAGAAGTCCGGCGGGGCCGAGGAGGACTTCGGGGCCATAGACGACCTCGTCTCGTGGACCGGGTCCGTCTCCCACGAAGACTTCGTATCCAGCGCAGACGACTGGCTCCAGACGCCGGAGTTCATGGACTGGTTTCACCTGGTCTATGTGTTTGCGGCCGCCGACAGCGTCGGGAAGAATGCCTACCTCTATGCCGACCCCGATGACGGTCGCTTCCGGTACGCGCCCTGGGACTTCAACCACTCCCTCGGCCAAGACTGGCGCAGCCTGCGGGTCGACCCCGGCTGGTTCGACGACTACCAGGGCCGCAACGCAATCTTCTGGCACTTCCAGTCCTCCACCCTCGCAGAGACCCACTGGGGCCGCCTCGAGCAGATGCGCAGCCCCGGTGGTCCGCTGGCAGTGGACAGCTTGCTCGACCGGCTGGCTGGCTATGATGCGGAGCTCGGTCCCCACCCCGACCGGGACTGGGAGCGCTGGGGGGGTGAGTATCGGGCCTATCCGCTGTGGGCCGAGCGCACGGACTGGACGACTCCAGCCGAGGAGAGGGCCTGGGTGGAGACGTGGTTGGTTGAGCGGGATGGGGGGTATTAGGGCGGTGGTCGGCGGAGGTTGCGTGCCGGTGATCCCGGTGCTCATCCCCCCGTCAGCGCTTCGGCTCCGAGATGCCCCCGAAGTCCCCCAGGCACTTCACGATGTCTCCCATTCCTCAGGTTGACCGCTCACAGCGCTCGAATTTCCTGACCTCTCGTTGACTCGGCCCAGATCCAACCTTCGCCGATCCTTCTCGTCGGGTTGCTCCTCTCGGATTTGGACGCCGGCT